>Ga0256843_1000713_pt1 | contig 27824 bp, 23 predicted proteins | sample AlvinellametaG_FD_191572 | JGI IMG/M metagenome (GOLD analysis project Ga0256843, IMG submission 191572) | Pompeii worm associated microbial communities from hydrothermal vent at the East Pacific Rise, Pacific Ocean - Alvinella | ecosystem: Host-associated > Annelida > Integument > Unclassified ... | reverse complement strand
ATGTTGTAGAGCCTTACATCTCAAAACAGTGGTTCGTACGTAAAGAGGTAGCTGATGAGTCTATCAAGAAGACAAATGAGGGTGAAGCAAAATTCTTCCCTCCTCACTGGATCAACTCATACAACTCATGGATGGGTGAGCTTCGTGACTGGTGTATCTCTCGTCAGCTCTGGTGGGGACATCAGATTCCTGTATTTTACTGCGGGGATTGTGGACATGAGTTCGCATCTCAAGAGGAGCACCCTGAGGCTTGTCCGAAGTGTGCAAGTAAAAACTTCACACAAGATCCTGATGTACTAGATACTTGGTTTAGTTCTGCTCTATGGCCATTTTCTACTCTTGGTTGGGGAAATGGTGATGTAGAGATGGATAGACTCTTCAAATCTGATGATATGAAAGATTTCTATCCAAATACACTCCTCATTACAGGTTTTGATATCCTCTTCTTCTGGGTAGCAAGAATGATGATGATGGGTGAGCACTTCAACGGTAAACTACCATTTAATGACATCTATCTCCATGCACTTGTACGTGATGAACATGGGCAAAAGATGAGTAAGTCTAAGGGTAATGTAATAGACCCTCTTGATATGGTAAACAAATACTCAGCAGATATTCTACGTTTTACTCTGGCTATCTCAGCTGCTCAAGGGCGTGACATACGTATGAGTACAGAGAAGCTTGAACTCAACCGTAACTTTACAAACAAACTCTACAATGCTGCAAAATATCTACAGATGAATGTAGATACTTTCCCTGATATGGCAGGTTTTTGTGTTGAGACAGATTTGGGTCGCTATATGATGAGCCGTCTAAACTTCGCTACAAAAGAGGTACGTGACTACCTTGATGAGTATAAGTTCAATGATGCAGCTCTTACAATGTACCGCTTCTTATGGAACGAGTTTTGTGACTGGGGGATTGAGCTAAGTAAAGCGGACAAAGGGGCCATAGTAGAGCTTGGAGCAATATTTAAAGAGGCGATGAAACTGCTTCACCCATTTATGCCGTTCATTACAGAGCACCTCTACCACCAACTCAGCGGAACAAGCCTAGAAGATGGTGAGTCTATCATGATTAAAAAGTTCCCTCACAAGACAAAACAGCGTAAAGAGGAAGCAAAATTTGAGATAATCATGGATGCTATCGTTTCTATAAGACGTGCAAAAGTTCTTGTAGATATGGCAAACCAAAAAATCGAGAAAGCCTTTGTAAAAATCGATGGTATCAGCGACAAAGACAAAGAGATGATGACTCCGTTCATCGCTAAACTTGCAAAAGTTGAAAACCTCGAGTTTACAGAGAACAAGATTGAAAATGCAGTAAGTGACATTGCAGACAAGTGTGAGACTTTCATACCAACTGACTCAATAGATCTCACACCTATCATCAACAAACTCAAAAAACAAGATGAGAAATTAGAAAAAGAGATAGGCAAACTAAACGCTATGCTAAACAACGAACGCTTCGTTGCAAATGCACCGGCAGACGTACTAGAGAAAAACCGCGCTGCACTTGCAGAAGCAGAGGCAAAACGCCAAAAAGTACAAGAGCAACTAAGTTCACTTCAAAGCTAACTAGCTTTGGAGTAAAACCTCCTCCCCTTCTTAAGGGACATTTTGTCCTTTTAATACAATTTTTTCCAATTAACTCAACACTTTCTCCTTTTTAATGCTCTATAGAGATTAAAAAGACATTTTATCTTTAAGAAAACCAATACAAAACCTGCCAAAACATTATTTTTTACCTTTTTTCTAAAATTAACGGACATTTTCAATGGGATTTAATTGTGTTAAATTGAGTTGCTTTAGATATAATGTTCGTTGAATAAATAGTTAGCACTAAATATATAAAGGATATAAAATGAGCGAATGGGATTTTTTGCATGACATGAATAGTCAAGGATGCAGTAATGATGAAATAATGGAAGCAATGTCTACTGGAGCAACAGCTCAAGAATGGGATTCAATTGAAAAACGGGAAAAAAAAGAGACAGAACTAAAGAAGTTAAGAGTCTTATTAGAAACAAATAAAATATCAAAAAAAGAATTTAAAAAACGCGAAGCCGAAATACTAAAATAAGTATTAAAACCATGTAATAGTTAGTGCCATGCTAACAAAACGCAGGAGCCAATATTTTACCCAAGGGCAGGTAAAATATTACTCTCCTCAAACGTTAGGTTAAAAGTAAATATTAAAGGAAGATAATGAAAGAATATACATTAAGTACAATAAAAAATGGAACAAAAGGTTTAGATAGTGAAGTTAATTTGAAACTTAAAATTAGCAGTGATGTAGCTCCTACGAAATTATCAGACTTTAATGGTGGAACAGCTGAACTATATGATGGGTATAGTACAAGTACACACATATATACTATTAAATTAAATAAAAGTGATAATAGACGACTTACATTGGTTAATGAAAAAGATAAAACTAACATCATTGAACTTATGCCAGAATTTAACAGAATTAAAAATCCAACAGATCCATTAAATCAACTTGAAGAAGTTAATTTAAAATCTAAACAAGACCTTTCTGGTTACACAATTAGCAATTCAAATTTTGGACTAAAATAAAACCTAACAAAACCTTGGAGAGGAAATAAATGCCCTCAGCGACTTTTTCAGAGTTCTTAAGCTATATTTGTAAAAGAAATTTATAAAAGCTAAAGAACTGATTGCGAGGCAAATATTTCTCAAGACAGTCGTTATACATTAGACTAAGGAAGTTTATTATCAATATTTCAATAATTATATCTCTTTCTGTGGTAACAATGATAATTGTTATTTTAAGCACTATAAAGTTTAAAATAAAACCAATAAAAAAATTCTCCACTCCTAAAAAAAATATAAATATTAAGCCTATAAAATTTAGTATTCCTGAAAAAATCCTAGGTTATTTTATTTATTTTACAGCAATAGCACTTTTCATATTTTTACTACTAGTGTTTGGACCATGGGTATTGTACTTTATTGAAATACATGATTAATATTTACAGCATAACAAATCGTAGCAACAAAAATATGTTGCCCTGGAATGTCCCCCGTTAGCATCACATTGCACATTAAGTCTTAATTTAGTACAATAAAAAGACTGAAGGAGATTTTATGCAAATTGTTGAAGATATAAAACCTGTTACTTACTTAAAGAGTCGAGCTGCTGATGTTCTAAAACATATTAACGAAACACATAGACCAATGATTATTACTCAAAATGGTGAGGCAAAAGCTGTTATACAAGACCCAAAAAGTTATGAAGATATGAGAAATGCTATCTCAATACTCAAACTTCTTTCCTTTGCTGAAGAAGATATAAGAGAGGAAAATCTTCATTCAGAGGAAGATGTTTTTGAAGCTGTTGAAGAACTTCTTAAAAAATGAGTAAAATATATAAAGTTCGATGGACTTCAAATGCTAAAGAAGACCTTTTAAATATTGTTGCCTATATTAAAGAAGATTCTCCAACTATTGCAAAAGATGTTTATCAGCAGATAAGAAGTAAAGCTAATTCGAGTAATTTCTTTCCACTTAGAAGTAGAGTTGTACCTGAACTTCAAAAAGAGGGTATCACAATGTATCGAGAACTTATTAGTTCTCCTTGGAGAATTATGTATAAAGTTGATAATGACAGTGTTTACATAATGGCTATCTTTGATTCAAGACAAAATGTAGAAGAATTACTACTACAAAAACTTTTAAGAACTTCAAATGCTAACAAAAGCTCGTAGCCAGTTATTAGCACCCTTTTAAAGATTTTTACGAATAAGATAGAGAGTTTAATAGATGAGTTTGAAATCCTTGATTATAGCTAGTAAAATAACCAAAGCTAATCTTCACCACTCTTTAGATATAATCGCGAAATTTCAAAAAAGGTTTTCGCAGATTGTTTGACATAAGAAAATATACATCACCAAATATCAAAAATGATATTTTATCTGGTTTAGTTGTAGCTGTTGCACTTGTTCCTGAAGCTATAGCATTTAGTTTTATAGCAGAAGTTAGTCCTATTGTAGGGCTTTATACTGCATTTATACTAGGTCTTATCACTTCACTTATCGGTGGTAAACCGGGTATGATTAGTGGTGCAACGGGGAGTGTGGCTGTTGTAATCATCGGGCTTGTCATAGAAGCAAACAACCTTCTTAAAGGCCAGGGCTATGTAGGCGATGAGCTCTACATCCATATGCTCAACTATGTCCTTCTTGCTACTATTATCGCAGGTATCATACAGGTTCTTTTTGGAGTATTTAAGCTCGGAAAGTTCATCCGTCTTGTTCCACAACCTGCCCTTTACGGCTTTGTAAATGGTTTGGCTATTGTTATTGCAATGGCGCAGTTTAAGTTCTTTGAGGGACAAAACTGGATTATGTATGCAATTGTTGCTATTACAATGTTCATTATGTATATACTCCCTAAATTTACAAAGGCTGTTCCATCAGGACTTGTTGCCATTGTACTTATCTCTCTCATAGTATATTTTGGTAATATCAACACACTTACAGTTGGTGATTTAGCAGACTTGACAGAGTTTAAAGGTCAACTTCCACATCTAATCATTCCAGATACCCTCTTTAGTCTTGATGCTATCATTATGGTACTTCCATATGCTGTTATTATGGCTCTTGTTGGTCTTATCGAGTCACTTCTAACTCTAGCGGTGCTTGATGAGATGAGTGGAACTCGTGGTAGTGGTAACCAGGAGTGTATCGCCCTTGGAACTGGAAATATTGCTTGTGGTTTCTTTGGCGGTATGGCAGGTTGTGCTATGATTGGTCAGTCCATCATCAACTATACATCTGGTGGACTCGGACGTCTCTCTTCTTTTACTGCAGCAGTTGGACTTATCATCCTCGTAGTATCACTTACAGACGTGCTTAATGCCATTCCTGTTGGTGTTTTAGTCGGGATTATGTTTATGGTGAGTATCGGTACTTTTGAGTGGTCGAGCTTCTCACATCTTAAACATATGCCTAAATCAGATGTTTTTGTAATGGTGGTAGTAACTATAATCACTGTTGTTGAAGATTTAGCAGTAGCGGTGATCGCTGGTGTTATCATCTCTGCACTTGTATTTGCTTGGAAACATGCACGTATCTGGGCAAAAACTTATGTAGAAGCAGATGGAACAAAAGTCTATGAACTTGAGGGGCCGCTCTTTTTTGGAAGTGCAACAACATTCTCAGATAACTTTGACATCGAAAATGACCCTCCAAAAGTAGTCATCGACTTTAAAAATGCTAGAGTTCTTGACTTCTCAGGTGTTGAAGCTATTGATGCAATAGTTAAGAAGTATGAAGATGCAGGTAAGAACCTTCTTCTTCGTCACCTGAGCCAAGATTGTAAAAAGATTATGAAAAAAGCTGGTCCTCACTGTACATACGAAGAGGATGACCCTACTTACAAGGTTGCTTTTAACTACTAAAAGGATAGACAATGCATGCAAAAGTTCTCAATATAGTCGAATCGGCAAAGTTTAAAAACTTTATTCTCTTTATAATTCTACTAAACGGTATCACAATGGGTATTGAGACATACCCTGCGATACACACATATATCAAAGATGAACTCTATGTTTTTGATCATGTTGTTATTGCTATCTTTGTTGTTGAAATTGTCTTAAGAATCTATGCACACAGACTCTCTTTCTTTAAAGATGGGTGGAGTCTCTTTGACCTCAGTATTGTTATTATCTCCATGTTTCCGGCAAATGGTGTCTTTGAAATCTTTAGAATCTTAAGAGTCTTTAGACTTCTTCGTGTCATTACAATTGTTCCACAGATGAGAAAAATCGTACTCGCACTTGCTAGTGTCATTCCCGGTATGGCATCTATTGCAGGGCTTATGTCCATTCTCTTTTATATCTCTGCGGTTATGTCTACACAACTCTTTGGAGAGCAGTTTCCACAGTGGTTTGGAACATTAGGGCACTCTCTTTACACACTCTTTCAGATTATGACACTTGAGTCGTGGTCTATGGGTATTGCACGGCCTATTATGGAAGTACACCCCTATGCATGGCTCTTTTTCATCCCTTTTATCTTCATAGTAACATTTATTATGATTAACTTGATTGTAGCAGTTGTTGTCGATGCAATGAATCAACTTGGAGAGGATAAAGAGGCAGAAGTTGAACTCATCTCAAAAAAAGAGCTAAAAGAGCTCCAACAAGAGATAGCAGAGCTTAAAGAGCTTATTGTTCAAAACAGTAAAAAGTAGAGCTATTCAATGCTCTCTTTTGGCTCCCCTATATAATACCCCTGACAATACTCAATTCCATACTCTTCAATCTTTTTAAGTACCGCTTCATTGTGAATATACTCCGCTATTATTTGAATACCACGCTTTTTACAAAAGCCAACTATCGTCTCCACTATTAACTCACTCTCCTTGCTCTGAAGAATATTTTTTATAAACATACCGTCTATCTTAAGATAATCAGGATTCAGTTCCAATAGTCTTGAGAAGTTTGAGTTTTCAACACCAAAATCATCAAGAGCGATTTTAAATCCTTTTTTTCTTAGTGATGTAATCTGCTCTAGCATGTTCGCTTCTGTCAAAGTTACTATATCTTCAAGAAGCTCCAATACAACTCTTGATGGATCAATATTGTACTTTTTGGCATTCATTAACAAGAACTCCTCTAAATATCCTAAACTAATATCATTAGAGGTGATATTTATAGAGAACTCATAATCTGTATTGCTAAAGACTCTAAAAGCATTTGCCGTAATTCTACGTGTGATTAAAGAGAGAGTACCCGTTATTTTACACGCCTCCATAAAACGAACAGGCGAGACAAGATTGTTATCATCCTCTATACGAGCAAGACACTCATACTTCTCTATCTTCTTTGTTTTGTTATTACGAATTGGTTGAAAAAAACCTATTAGCTTCTCATCTTCAATAGCATGTCTTATTTTATTGATCCAGTAGACATTCTCCTGCTGTCTCTTTGCAAACTCAGACTTGGCAGTAAAGATTCTATAAGAGCTTTTAGAGTAGAGTCTTGCCTCATGTACCGCGACATTAGCATGATTGAGTGTAATTATTCCATTCCCCATAGCTACACCTATAGTAACAGATATTTTTACAACGATATCATCATGGTTGAGTTCAATCTCTGTTTGATTAAAAAAGGAGATTATAGCTTCTGAGAACTCTTTTAACTCTCTAAAGTTAAAAAAATCATTAACTACAAAAACAAACTCATCACTGTCAAAACGAAAGAGCTTAGCATTTGATGACTTTAGTAATCTTAATCTATTTGCAATCTCAACAAGTATCTCATCACCCACAACATACCCGTATGCATTATTAACATTACTAAAATTATCAATATTTATAACAAAGATATTAAGACGGCTATTTAACTTAATATACTCTAAAAGTGCAAATCTATTATCTAGCCCAGTTAACTGATCCTTGTAATACTCCCACTCTTTTGGTTCGAGATGAAATTTCATATATTTAGCCTTTTAAAATCAATGAATCTTATAATATCACACTTTTACTAAGTTTATTTAACTATAATAAACTTTTGTGGTTGAATAGAGCGATATTTTGGCATACTCTGCCCCACTGTTGCATTAATATATGTAGGATCGGCTATGACATACCTTCTCTTACCTACTCGTAGACTATCACCTTTGAGTGGAATATAAAGAGCCGTCGCCATATGGTCTGCATACTTTACACCGATAACACTAAAACCTAAAAGTTTTTTAACCAAATAGGCAAATAAAATAGCTCTATCTTCACAGTCAGATCTATTGTAAACGAGTGTCTCCTCGGCAAACATCACCTTCTCTTTGTTAAACTGCTTTTGATCTACCTCGTACACAAAAGCTTTTTGAACAAATTTGAGTAAAAAATCTAGAGCGACAGAGGCCTTTTTACCATCAATATAGTGTTTAAGATCCTTTGCAATATCTAAATAGGTCTGCTCCTCCATAGGGGCACTGAAATAGACTTCATAATCTACTTGAGGATATGTTGAGAAGAACTCAAGAATATTTTTATTGTAGTTAAAGTGAATAGTATAGAGTTTCCCATACGCTTTAAACTCTAAACTTTTAGAGTCATAACTACTCTGTAGAAATGGTAGTTTTGAGAGTGAAAAGTCAAAAGCTCTATGCGCACCTGGATACTCCCCTGTATAGGTATATATCTTCTTAATCTCTCCTCTCATATCATTAGCTAAGAGATAAAAGTATTTTCCATTCAATTTATAACGTGGTGTTGCATAGATGAGCTGCTTGGAGTTTATTAATAAAACTATATGTTTATCGACTAAGGCAACCTTGACATTATATGCAAGTTTATTAAGCATAAACCACTCAAAGAGCCTCTGTTCATCACGATTTATATAGAGCTTTTGCGCTAATTTTTTAATAAGAAGGTAGACTCCCCAATCATTTAACTCCATCTCTTGTGAATATTTCTTGATATCATGTAGTGTATTTTCATAATTGAGTGAAGCCATCGTAACAAAGAAGTTTCGTACCCCTTTTTGAGTATTAGGATAGTAACTAGCACCCTTAAACTTCTCATCTACACTAAAGCGCAACTCACTTCCAAAGTAAGATACTTTAACTCCGTTTTTTAGAGTAGAGAGTTGAATTTGAGGACTTAGGTGAGGCTTCTTCTCATCTGCTATCTTTATATGAATAAAAGGACCGCTAACCTTTGGTATCTCCTCTCTTGTAGTAAGAGGGGCTTGTGGTTTTTGCTTCTCATAGAGTGGTATAGAAACATACTCTCTATACTCTTTATACTGCTCTTTTAAGTAGTTGTTAAATCTCTCATCTTTTTTATCTCTAAAGGCTTCAAATGACTCACTCTGTACTCTTTTAAACTCTGAGAAGCTCTCCGCTAAGAGGCTTGATGCAAATAAAAGCAGAAGAAGACTAAAATGGCCAGATAGCTTGTACAATTTTCGTTCCCCACCCTTGATTAGTTGAACCATCGATATCACCTTCTGTTTTATAGAGTATTTTTGCATCGCTGATTTGAGTCGAATTTATCTTGTTATACTGGTCAATATCATAAGGGCGAATAACTCCGCTTATCTGAATAAGCTGCTTTTGATCATCTATGAGAATCTCACGTCTTCCCGATATAAAGTAGTTTCCGTTTGCCAATACCTTTACAATTCTAGCCGAGATAGTTGTGTTGAAACTCGCATCTTTTGTAGCACTCCCCTGCCCCTTAAAACTGCTTGTTGAGTTTGAAGTAAAACCAACATCGGTATAGCCATTTATATTACCCATCTGTGTCTTCATCAGAGAGTTCTCTGCGCCTGTACCTGCAAAGAGTCCACCGCCAAGTTGGCTGCTGCCTGTTTCACTCAACTGTTTTGAGCCACTGTTTGAGCTCTTTGCAGTCTCTGAAATCACTACTGTGACTATATCGTTTACATGCATAGCTTTGTGATCTGAAAAGAGTGGGTTCTCACCCTGACCGAAGATACTTCCGGTTGAAGCAAAATCTTGCTGCTCCTCTTTTTGAGGCATCTGCTCTACATATACTGGCGGTTCGAAGTTAATCTCTGGATCTGCAAGATTTGCTGTACAACCATTAAAAAAGATTACACTAAAAAAGAGTGTAACTAAAGAGAGTTTTATATTTTTCATAGAGATTATTCCAATGTATATCTTATTTCTGTTATAATTCTAGCAATTTCAGTTCCATAAATAAGGATATATTTAATGAGTTTAAGAGATACAATCAACAGCGATTTAAAAGAGGCTATGAAAGCCAAAGATACAAAGAAAAGAGATGCACTCCGTCTTTTAACTTCAGCATTTAAACAGATTGAAGTAGATGAGAGAAAAGAGCTTAGTGATGATGACATCATAAAAATCATCCAAAAACAGGTAAAGAGTAGAAATGACTCCATTGAGCAGTATAAAAGTGCAGGACGTGATGACCTGATGCAGATAGAACTTGATGAGATAGCTTACTATGAGCCATACTTACCGGCACAACTTAGCGATGAAGAGCTCACTAATGAAGTAAAACAAATCATCCAAAAAGTAGGTGCTACATCTATGAAAGATATGGGAAAAGTGATGGGTGCAGCTTCAAAAGCATTAGCAGGACGTGCTGATGGTAAGAGAATCAATGAGTCTGTAAAGAGCCTTCTGTCTTAATTACCAATCATCCAAGATGAACTTTTTAGGTTCATCTTCACCCTCTTTTTTCACCTCAATACTCTCATTTATCTCCGGCTCTTCAACCTTTTTGACTTCAGGCTTACTCATCTGCTCTTCAAACTGTAACTCTAAGCCTTTACTCGTCATTATAAAGCCATTTACATGGAGTTTTCCATCATGAATCTCTTTGTGATGTTCCTTACAGAGTGGGACAAGGTTATGCTTGTTATCTTTATGAAAATGCCCTATAAAACCGCCTTTATCAGCCAGTGACTGGTGAGAGATATGGTGGACATCCTCAGCTACTGCACCACAGATAATACACTTTGTAACATAGAGCTCTTTGTTGTACTTTGACTTTTTCTTCTTCACAAGAAGCTCTAACTCGTCAAAATCATTGGCAAGACGTTTTCTAATGATATTGGCACTCTCTAAGAACTCGCTATCCATATGCAGTGACTTCGCAAACTCCAGACCATAGATGCTGCTTCCACTACCGGCTTGAAGTACACGGTTAAAGAGAAGCTTATCGGCCTCTTCATCATACTCAACACTCAAGTGTAAATCTACAACATTATCAAGTGTAGTAATCTCATGCATGGTTGAGAGTTGATGCAGGTGTGTTGCAAACAAAAAGAGACAGCGTGTTTTTGCGAGTTTTTGGATAGCAGCTGCAACTATCGCAACACCAGAGAGTGTCTCTGTTCCGTGACTAATCTCATCTCCTAACACCAAAGAGCGAGTCGTTGAGCGGTTAAATATATTTTTTAACTCAAGCATCTCGACAGCAAAAGTAGAGAGCCCTTTAGCAAGGTTGTCTTTTGAGACTATACGTGTAAAGAGAGAGTCAAAGAGCGTAAACTTCATCACAGCAGCACTGACAAAGAAACCAGATTGTGCCATAAGAACTGCTATGCCTATACTCTTCATCAATGAGCTCTTACCGCTTGAATTTATCCCATAAAGAAGTACGCCATTTATATCATGCCCGTCATGGACTGCAACTTCAAGCATTACAGTCTCAGGATGAGGCAGGTCCATATAGTCACGATTTCCCATAACTATATCGTTAGGTACATAGATACCTCCACGCTCTTGAACCTCTATAAGCGGGTGACGCAGCTGCATAATCTGCATAAAGTTCTCATCATCTTTTGCCTCTACGATCATCGGACGAGAGTGTTTATACATCTGTGCAACTTTAGAAGAGCTCACCCCTACATCCAAATCGGCTACATAGGCTATAACCCTGTCAAAAAGGAGTGCATAGCGTCTCTCAAAGAGGTTTTGAAGCTGAATATATCTATCTTTTACAAGAGCTACGATTTTACGGCGGTTTTTCATAATTCTATCAGAGAGCTCATCTGTAAAACTCGAGGTGATTTTTACAGAGTTTGTCAGCTTTTTGACATTGAACTTACTAAAATCCTCATCTTTTTTAAACTCGCTCTCTATAAGTGAGAAACGGTTTTTGGAGAGTGATATATAGTACCCCTCCTTCTCAAGCAGTCCAAGAGTAACTAGACGGTTTGAGCTTCCGGCATTACACTCCTCTAAAAGCTTCTCGATTTTTTTCATAATATCTTCAAAAGCGACAAGCATTACACTGTTCTCCTTAACCAGCGTATCTATCGTCTCATCGACACCGCTCATTAAGAAGTTCTCATCGACCGTTGCATTGGTAAAGCGACGTGATACATCCAAATCTATCGTCTTTTGAATCTCACGTAAAAACTCATCTACTTCACTCTCATGAAAAGGAGTTTTTGCAATCTTATGCTTTTTAACATAGAGCATCAGCTCCTTTACGCTCACCATCGAATCATAAATATGGTTCATCTCAAAAGGGTGCAGGCGAGCAAGGTTCAAGCGTCTTGAGAGACGCTCTAAGTCATAAACACCACGCATCATCTCATCGAGGTAGCGTACATGGGAGGAGACTCTCTCTATGAGATTGTAACGACGCTCAAGCTCATCACTCTCCATAATCGGGTTTAGAAGTCTCTCTTTTAAAAGACGACGCCCTATTGCCGTAGCACTCTTATCTAGCATCTTCAGCAGTGTAAACTCACGTCTATCTTTAGAGATAATACCCATCTGCTCCAAAGCGTTGTTTCCAAGGTACATAAAACGGCGATTGTCTATTATCTTTGGCAGTCGCATCTTCTGTACAATGTGATAATCATGCTCAATCACAAAGTGAATCAAAATAGCAAGAGCCTCAGTAATCATAGGTGAACGCTCTAGATCTAGATGCTCTATGGGAGAGAGGAGAGACTCTATCTGATAGACCTCTTTAAAGAGCTCATTTTGAAAATCTATACGTGGACGTTGGTTATTTACAGAGTAGTGATAGTGCTCTGGAATCTCCAGGTACTGCATCACATGTTTTTGATCATCGATACCATCTAAAAAGGTGACAACAACCTCACTTGTTCTATAGACATTTAAAAGATTAAAGACTTCATCAAGTGCATAAGATGGATCCTCACTTGTTCCATGTGTCTCATACAAAAATGTCTTACCCGTTGTTACATCAATAGCACTATACCCTACGGTATAGATATCACGGTACTTATCAACAAGCAAAGAGACAATATAGTTGTCATCATTATCGACAATATGGTCAAAGTTCGTTCCCGGTGATACGATCTGAGAGATATAGCGGCTGATTTTTGGAGGATTGCCCTTCTGTTTTACAACAATGACAGTATACTTCTGCTCCGAAATCAAGCGGTTGAGATAGCGTTCAAAACTTACAGCAGGAACTCCCGCAAGAAGTGGGTTTTTATCTGAATTTTCGACAATATTTTTGTTTTTCTTCGTAAGCTGAATATTTAAAAGCTCAGCTATCTCTTTTGCTTTACCAATCTGCTCTTCATCATTGTTGACTTCATAGACCTCAAAAAATGTTCCAATCTCCATAAAGACAACAGTATCATGACCATATTTGGCTTCAAAGTATCGCTGCAGATCAAAATATATTTGAGTTAAAAGTCTATCTTTATTGTTTAAAATATCGTTAACATCGGATGAACGCATAAGTCTCTTTTTGGCTAAAGTAATATTATTGTGATTATATCATAAGATTTCTCTTCAAATTCTCCTAAAAGCACCATTTTGAAGAGAATTATATTGTATTTAGGCATACACTTTGTTATAATCAAGTATATATAATTTAATTATAAAAAATACTAATATGGTGACAAATATGAAAAAACATTTTTTAATATCTCTTCTCTTTTTATCTCTACTACAAGCACAAGATATCAAAAGTACAGTGAGTGAGGTTCTATCGACTAACCCTATTGTAAAAGAGAGACTTCAAAACTTTAAATCAACACAACAAGACATTACAACTGCAAAAGCTGCCTACTATCCACGCCTCGATCTCAACTTAGGTATAGGATATGAACACACAGACAAGAGTGATATGCCAACTACACCAGATAGTGCAACGTATGATTTTGATGTCTATCAGAACTCTCTGAAACTTACACAAAATATCTTTGATGGTTTTGCAACAACAAATCAGGTAAAAGAGCAAAAGGCACGTGTTGTTGCAGCAGCATACAGCTATATAGAAAAAGTCAACGCACTAAGCTATGAAACACTCAATGCCTACCTGGAGATTTTAAAAAACAAAAAACTTTTAGAGACTGCACAGGAGAATGTAAAGATAGATCAAGATATTTTATCCAAAGTCGAAAAACTCTATACCGCAGGACTCACAACACTCTCTGAAGTACATAAAATAGAGTCTTCACTCGCTTTAGCACAATCTAACCTTGTTGTACAAGAGAATGCTCTTTTAAATGCAAGTTATAATCTTGAAAAACTACTAGGAAAAGAGCTTGATATCTCTAAAATGCAAGAGCCCAAACTCAAGATTAAACTTCCTAAAGATAAAAAAGAGGCTCTTAAGTACGCTTTGAGCCACAACCCCTCTATTCTTGTATCTGAGTACAACATTAAACTTGCAGAGGCAACAAAAAGCGCTTCAAACTCCTCTTTTTACCCTAAAATAGATATAGAGATTTCTGAGAGTATAAACAAAAACTTAAGTGCGGTAGAGGGAAAAGATGAGAGATTTAGAGCAATGGCCTACCTCTCATACAACTTTTTTAATGGCTTTAAAGACTCTGCAGCCTATAAAAAAGCACTTACAAATATCCAACAGGAGTACCACAATAAAGAGAGCATAAAACGAGATATTATTCAAAACATAAATATTGCATGGGCAGCAAAAACAAAACTGCAAGAGCAGCTTCTTCGCCTTAATGAGTATAAAGAGTTCTCACATAAGACTCTTCTCCTCTATGCCAAAGAGTATGATCTTGGACGACGCTCTCTCTTAGATCTACTCTCTGCACAAAATGACTTTATAGCTGCAAAAGCGCAAATAATAGATACAGAGTATAGCCTTCTCTACGCAAAATATCGCATATTGGATGCGATGGGCAATCTTGTCGCTACGGTTCTTGGCAATAGTGACGATATATACAAAAATGTAGCGATAAAATAGGGATAAAAATGTTACTTACAAACGTAAACAATTTAAAGATGGACTCACTCTTAGATACACTTGTCATCTTTACAAAGCTCTATCACAAACCCTACTCAGCAGAGGCTCTAACTGCAGGACTACCCATAGAACCAGGAGCAGAAGCACCTGAACTCTTCTCTATAAACAATGCAAAGGGACTTTTTTCACGTGCAGCTGCCAGAGCAGGACTAAAGTCTTCACTTATACGCCGCCCACTTAAACAGATATCACCGCTACAGCTTCCAATGATACTCCTTTTATCTAATCAAGGAGCCTGTATTTTAGAAGCCTTTAATACGGAGCGAACAAAAGCTAAAATTATCATGCCATCTGAAGAGCCAATTGCACAATGGGTTGATATTGAAGATTTAGAGGATGAGTATATCGGCTATGGCTTTATGATTAAAAAAGCTTTTGAGTATGAGGATGAAAATGAGCGAACGCTTCATCTCAAACAAAAACACTGGTTTTGGTCAACACTCAAACTCTCAGCAGGAATCTACAAAGATGTTCTCTATGCATCGCTGCTAATTAACCTCTTTGTCTTAGCATCACCACTCTTTACAATGAATGTCTATGACAGGGTTGTACCAAACAATGCCATAGAGACACTCTGGGTTTTTGCCATTGGTGTAGTTATTGTTTACGTCATCGATACATTTGCAAAATTCTCCCGTACCTACCTTCTTGAGATGGCAGCAAAAAAGAGTGACATCATAATGTCTTCTATCATCTTTGAGAAGGTACTTGCGCTTAAGATGAAAAATATTCCCGCATCCGTTGGTTCTTTTGCAAGTAACTTAAAAGATTTTGACAATATTCGCAGCTTTTTAACAAATGCAACCATGGCTGCTATTATCGATTTGCCTTTTGCCATTATCTTTTTGGCAGTAATTGCCTATATTGGAGGGATGATAGTACTTATTCCTATGGTTACTATGGCTCTTATCTTAGCCTATGCGTTTTTTATTAAAGGACCACTTAGAGAGAGTATTGAGTCAACGCATGAAGCAAGTGCAAAGAAGAGCTCTATCTTAATAGAGTCACTCAATAATATAGAGACACTCAAATCTCTGGGTGCACTCAATGAGATTCAATGGAAATGGGAAGAATCAACAGGAGAAATAGCAAACAAAAGTTTTAAATCTCGTATTCTCTCAGCTTCTATTCCAACTATTACACAGCTCTTAATCCAACTCAATACCGTGATGATTATTGTTGTAGGTGTTTACAAAATTCAAGATTTTGAACTCTCACTTGGTGGGCTCATTGCCATTGTCATTCTAACAGGTCGAACACTTGCTCCGATGGGACAGGTTGCAGCACTCATTACAAACTATGAGGATGCCAAAACATCTTATGAAACACTCAACAATATCATCGCTCAAGAGAGCGAACGTCCAGAGGGTAAAAAGTTTGTCACACCTCCGAAATTTACAGGGCATATTGAGTTTAAAGATGTTACCTTTACCTATCCTGGCGCCAATGTCCCTGCACTTAAAAATGTCTCTTTTACTATTGAACCTGGTGAGCATATAGCACTTATTGGACGTATAGGTTCAGGAAAAAGCACTATTGCAAAACTTATTCTTGGACTCTATGAGCCTGATAGTGGGCAGGTACTTATAGATGGTATAGATATCAACCAAATTGACCCTGCCGATTTACGCAAGCATATAGGGTATGTTTCACAAGACATTATGCTCTTTCGTGGAACAGTTAAAGACAACATTACATTTAGAGCCTCTTATGCAAGTGATGGAGCAATTCTTCGTGCAGCAGAGATCAGTGGAACATCTGAATTTATAAAAAAACATCCAAAAGGGTATGAGATGCCTGTAGGTGAGCGAGGTCAAGGTCTCTCTGGAGGACAAAGACAGAGTATCGGAATAGCTCGTGCATTTTTACTTGATGCACCTATTATTCTTATGGATGAACCAAGTAATGCAATGGATCAACTCACCGAAGCAAAACTGCTCAAAAACCTGGAGACAGCACTCAAAGATAAAACAGCACTTATTGTAACGCAGAAGATGAGTATCTTGAAAATTGTACAGCGCGTTATGGTTATGCATGAAGGAAAACTTATTATAGATGCACCAAAAGAGGAGGCTCTCAAACAGCTTCAATCGGGAGGTTCTAAAGATGTTTAAAAGTAATCAAGAACAAGAGTTCAATGAAAAAGATTATGAGTTTATGAACTCCCTTAGCTCTGCAGTACTGGAGCAGTCTCCTACTAAAATGAGTCGTGTTATCAAACTCTGGCTTATTACAATTATAGCCTTTATTATCTGGGCATCCTTTGCTGAGATAGATGAGATTACCCGAGGTAATGGGAAGGTAATTCCTTATGGACAGAACCAGGTAATTCAAAATCTTGAAGGTGGTATTGTTGAGGCTATTTTAGTACATGAGGGAGAGAGTGTAAAGGCGGGACAAGTTATTTTAAAGATCAACAACTCAAAAACACTCTCCTCTAGTCAAACCAATGAGATGAAATATAAAGAGCTTCTTGCTAAACAACTTCGTCTTGAAGCTGAAGCAAACGAACTTCCATTTAAAAGTATTAAGAGTGATGACCCTGAGCTTATGGCACAAGTAGAGCTAGCACATAAACTCTATAACTCTGATAAACTGGAGTATCAAGCAAAAGATAATGCCATTGTAGAGCAGATTGAACAACGAAAGCAGGAGTATAGAGAAGCAAAAGCTAGAATCAACTCTCTTAGGAAATCTCTCGCTTTTGTAAATGAAGAGATAGCAATGACTGAACCGATGGTAAAAGAGGGAGTCAAATCACGTGTTGATTTCTTAAAACTTAAACGAGAAGCAAATGGAATTATCAACGATATTGAAGCAGCAAAACTCTCTCTTCCAAGACTTCAAAGTGCTATTACCGAATACAGAAACAAACGTATTGAGGCAAAACAGGAGTTTATTAACAAGGCAAAAAAAGAGCTCAATGAAGTTACAGCTGAGATATCTCGTCTCAAAACGCAACAGGTAGCATTCAATGACCAAGTAAGTAGAACAATGGTCAAATCACCCGTAGATGGTATTGTACAAAAACTCTTTGTGCATACTGTTGGAGGTGTTGTAAAACCTGGAGCAGATTTGGTTGAGATAGTTCCTACAAACAAAAAGCTCTATCTTGAAATTAAGATAAAACCAAGTGATATCGCTTTTATTCATCCAGGAGCAGAAGCGATGGTGAAGATTTCAGCTTATGATTTTGCTATTCATGGTGGATTGAAAGGAGAAGTTGTCAACATCTCCCCAGATACTGTAACAGATAAAGAAGATAATACCTACTATCTCATTCATGTAGAGACGAAGAGGAACTATCTTGGAACAAAAGAGCATCCTCTTAAGATTATTCCTGGTATGACTGCCAGTGTAGATATAGTTACAGGGAAAAAGACAGTTATGCAGTATATCTTAAAACCTATACTCAAATCTAAACAGTATGTCTTTTCTGAAAGGTAGTCACTATGCATATAATATTTTTTAGTTCTGATAATAATCTAATTGATGAGTGGATAAAAAGACATGAGATAAAAGCCTATGATGTCGCCTACGATTGTGACTCACTTTTGGAATTAAACTCTCTACACAAAGCTATTGTTATCGCAGACTATGATACTGTTGCAACTGAACTTAACAAACTTATTACAACAGATAAGCTGCCTAAGAAAGTCATTGTTTTGGAACGAAATCCAGAGATTATTACCGGAAAAATGTTAATCTCTCACTCCATTAAAGCCTATGGAAACTCTAGAATGTTAAAACTACACTACCAACAGATGATTGAAACTGTAAAGGGGGGAGATATCTGGACATATCCTGAGCTTACAGTTGCTCTACTCAAAAATGCCAAAAGAGATCAACTCTCACAAGAAGCAAATAATTTAATAGAGAATAGATTGACACCAAAAGAGAAGGAGATTGTCTTTTTAGTACTGCAAGGGCTTACAAATGAGGCTATTGCAACAAAACTAGCAATAACTCAACGAACAGTCAAAGCACATATCAGTTCAATTTTCAATAAACTACACGTCAATGACAGATTGTCCTTAGTATTACTTCTAAAGTAATCTAAGAACATATCTCAAATAATTAGTTTTGATCGATTTGAATCTCTGCATTAATCTCTAAAGTAACTGTCTTATCATCCACTTTTCCAGTTACCTCTTGATATGTTGCACCTGTTTCAGCATCAGTTTTAAAGTCACCAAGTTTCCAACCATTCTCTTCTCCGTCAGCACCATGTCGATTTCCATTTCCATGTCCATGTCCGTTTCCGTCTGTCATATTGAGAGTAATTTTATCTGTAACATCTCCCTCAATACGTAAAATATTACTTTCATCTGTCAGCTCAACAACATCTTCTAAAGAGATATTAACAATATTTTGTGCACCATCTCCTAAAGTAATTGTATCGATAAACTCTGAGTTATTACTATCAAGTGCCGATAGATCTATAGTTTCATCCCCTTCAATAAGAAGAACTGCGTTATCATCATTTGTAGCTCCATTACTAGACCAATCATCTCCACTTGGAGCAATTTCAAAGTTCTCAATTATTACTCCTTCATCACTACCGGTAATTTTACTATCAAAATCAATCTTGACCTCTCCATTATCATTAATTGTAGTTTCAAATGTAAAAGATTGCTGTTCTCCTCGTGGCAACATGAGCTCTTCACCATTAAAAATAAAATCATCATCATAAGCTCCACCATTATCCCATGTTCCTAAAGAGGTTGCATTAAATGAGATTTCAACTGTTTTACCTGCATTTTCTACACCTAGATCAATTACAGCAGAAGAGCTATCTTCCGTTTTAGTAAGACGGATTGTTCCATCATCTTGAGTATTATCAAACTCCTCAATAAAAGAACTATCAAAAATTGATAAATCATTTTCACTTGATAAAGTTGCATCTTGAAGTATAGTATTTTCAAAACCAACAAAATGCTCTTTAATACCGGCATCCCACTCCTCTTGTGTTACATCTTTTAAAACCAGTGTATCATTACCGGCTCCACCATAGAACATTCCATCTGTTCCTTCTAGATCATCATTTATCTCTAAAATATCATCACCACTGCCTAAACTAACACTACCATTATCAAATGATGAGCTCACCTCTTCAAGTACAACATTATCATCTCCACTACCTGTTGTAATTGTGGAGTCATCTTTTAGTTTTCCAACAGTAACACTATCATCACCTGCACCTGTAGAGATATGACCTGTCTCACCTGTATAGTTATCACCTAAATCATCATGGATTATGACAGTATCATCACCCTTACCACTATTAATATAGCCTGAGTCAAAATCATCTCCAACCTCAATCACATCATCACCTGCACCCAAATCTATAGTAACATTTGACTCAATATCATTATCAATGATTACACTATCATCACCATCACCGGTAGTAAGATTCTCTGCATTATCACTACCAACAAGTGCAGCTTCATCACCATAGTCATTGTCACCATTTGTTGAACCGATATTACTGTAGTGAAGATCAATACCCTCAGTCTCTACCTCTAAACTCTCTGTTGCTGCTTCACTCTGCGTAGCTGCTGTTGTTGCTGTGTTTGCTGCTGTTGTTGCATCTGTAACGGCTGCCTCTGCTGCAGCTGTATCTACACTCTCATTTGCTGCATCTGCTGCTGCATTTAATGTTGTAATCGCTGCTTGGAGTGTCGCTGCTGCATTTGTTGCTGCTGTTGCTGCATCAACTGCTGCTTCTTGTGCTGCCTCTGCTGCTGCTAAGTTCTCTGGTGTTGGATTCTCTGTTGCAACTGTCGCTGCGTTTTGTGCGGCAATAGCTGCATCATTTGCTGCGGCTGTCGCTGCCTCTGCTAGCTCTGTTAGGTTCGCTACATTTGTGCTCATGAGTGCTACTTCATTATCTGTCGCTGCTTCACTCTGCGTAGCTGCTGTTGTTGCTGTGTTTGCTGCTGTTGTTGCATCTGTAACGGCTGCCTCTGCTGCAGCTGTATCTACACTCTCATTTGCTGCATCTGCTGCTGCATTTAATGTTGTAATCGCTGCTTGGAGTGTCGCTGCTGCATTTGTTGCTGCTGTTGCTGCATCAACTGCTGCTTCTTGTGCTGCCTCTGCTGCTGCTAAGTTCTCTGGTGTTGGATTCTCTGTTGCAACTGTCGCTGCGTTTTGTGCGGCAATAGCTGCATCATTTGCTGCGGCTGTCGCTGCCTCTGCTAGCTCTGTTAGGTTCGCTACATTTACAATCAGTGGAGTAAGGTCCACTACAAAATTATCAGTTATAGTATCTACAATACTCTCTATGTTTGTATCTATTTTCGGTTCTGTAGGAGTTTGAAAATCTGTTTTACCATTTTCATTTTCAAAAACTACTCTTCTACTACTATTATCTTCTAATGGTAAAGAGGAACTACTCTCCGAATAAGGGTTTAAATCACTCTTTTTATCCATAAACTGAGATGAATCACTCTCTCTTAATGCCGCTGAAACATCTACACTTACATCATTTATAACATCAAAATTTTCTGAAAAACTAGCATTTGATGGTGTACTACCTTGAGACTCACTACCTGATGCAGTTTCCATATTATCACTATCTACTTCTTCATCAACTTCATTAAAGATATCAAGTAGATCCGAAGCCTCATCTAAACTCTCAGCAGTTGTAACTGTCTCATCTTTTGAAAATTCACTATTTGCTAAAGAGCTGTCAAAGAGTTGTTCTTCATTAGCACTTAAAACGATATCTGTACCATCTTGCATGACTAAAAGAATACTGTTATTTTTACTATTGCTACTTGAACCAACAACTATATCACCCTCATGTATAACATCTCCGTTTGAGAGTTCACGAAGTGTTCCATCTGGACTCTTTACATAAAAGGCACCATCAACTCCTGATACTGTAGCAATAATATTTGACATAACTAACTCCTAAAAATATCTATAATAAGAATAGTATGATAATTTGAAGAAAAATGATATTGTACTTGAGTACAGTAATAGTATTTAGTAGATAATTTTTTGGGGATTTTATAAATCTTCAAGTGGTGGACGAGGAGAGATTCGAACTCTCGGTACAGTTACCCATACGCATCCTTAGCAGGGATGTGGTTTCAGCCACTCACCCACTCGTCCTTTTGAAGAGTGACATTATAGTGCTTGTTTAATAATAAAAAGCTTAAATTTGAGCTAAAATTTTCTCTACTACCTCTGCAGGGCTTGTAGCTTGATAGATAGGTCGTCCAACAACGATAAAATCCACCCCCTGTTCTTTGGCAAAAGCCACATCTGCAACACGTTTTTGATCGCCTGAATCTTCACCAAAAGGTCTTATTCCAGGAGTGAGTGTCATAAAATCATCACTTGTTATCTTTTTAATAGATGCTGATTCATAAGCAGAACATACAACACCATCAAGCCCGCTCTCTTGTGCATCTTTTGCAAACTGATCGGCTTTACTTGCGATATCTCTCTCATAAACAGCTCTAAATTCATCTTCACTAAATGAAGTAAGTGCCGTAACAGCCAAAACAATAGGACGGTTTTCATACTTCTCTAATCTCTGCATCACTGTACTCATAGCACGACGCCCTGCACTTGCATGAACATTGAACATATCAACACCAAGCCCCATAATAGACTCAGCAGCATCTGCCATAGTATTTGGAATGTCATAGAGTTTAAGATCTAAAAATATTTTAAAATTGGGATTTATTTTTTTGATAGCTTTTAAAAAATCTTCACCATCGCGGATGTAGGTACGAAGTCCAACTTTGAGCCAAACATCATAATCTTTGATTTTTTCAATAAGAGCGAGATTCTCTTCTTTTGTAGAAAGGTCTAGTGCAACACATAATTCCATAAGTAACTCTTTATAGTTTATTTATGGAATTATAGCATTTTTGTTTTGGTTAAGCCTTATTTAGACTTAACCATATTCTCAATTTTTTCAACTACTGAAGGATCTTCAAGTGTTGAGATATCTTGCGTGATTGGCTCACCTTTAGCAATCGAGCGTAAAATTCTACGCATGATTTTTCCAGAACGTGTCTTTGGAAGTCCAGGAACAAAAACGATATCATCACAAAGAGCAATATTTCCTATCTCTTTTTTAATTACACTGTTTATAGCTTTAACCTCTTCAACCTCATCAGCAACACCTTTGTCAGATTTTAAAACAACATAAGCAAAGATACCCTCACCTTTGATATCATGTGGTTTCCCGACAACAGCAACCTCAGCCACATTTGGATGTTTTTTGATGGCTGCTTCAACCTCAGCTGTACCCATTCTATGCCCTGAGACATTGATAACATCATCAGTACGACCAGTAATTGTAATGTAACCATCTTCATCATAAACGGCACCGTCACCTGTGAAGTAAACCGGCTTGCCATCTTTTTTCACATCACCGAAGTAGGATTTGATAAATCTCTCCTCATCACCCCAAACACCACGAATCATTGAAGGCCAAGGACGTGTTACACACATATAACCAGTTTCACCAGCCTCTACCTTCTCACCTGTTGCAGGGTCTAAAATCTCAGCCATTATTCCAGGAAGTGGGAATGTCGCACATGCAGGCTTGATCGGTGTAGCACCCGGAAGTGGTGATACAATATGTCCACCTGTCTCAGTCTGCCAGTAAGTATCAACAATAGCACACTTAGAGCTTCCAACCTCTTCATAGTACCATTTCCATGCCGGTGGATCAATCGGTTCCCCAACAGTTCCAAGTACTTTCAAGCTGCTAAGGTCATACTTTTTAGGCTCATCTTCACCCATTTTATGTAAAACTCTAATTGCTGTAGGAGCAGTATAGAACTGATTGATTTTATACTCTTCTACCATCTTCCAAGGTCTCCCAGCATCAGGATATGTCGGAACACCCTCAAACATTACAGTAGTCGCACCCATTGCAAGTGGACCATAAACGATGTAAGTATGTCCTGTAATCCAACCGATATCTGCTGTACACCAGTAAGTATCGTTCTCTTTTACATCAAATACCCACTCCATAGTCATCTGAGCCCAGAGAATATATCCAGCAGAGTTATGTTGCACCCCTTTTGGCTTACCCGTTGAGCCTGATGTGTAGAGTAAGAAGAGTGGATCTTCACTATCCATCACTTCTGGTTCACAATGGACATCTTGTGTTTTAATAAGTTCATTATAAGAGTAGTCACGCCCCTCTACCCACTCTACATCTTCACCATTTCGCTCCACTACAAGTACTTTTTCAACCGGTGATGAGCCCTCAAGTGCTGCATCTACTACAGGTTTTAGCATATATGGTTTATCTTTTCTAAAAGCTCCATCAGCAGTAAGAACCACTTTTGCATCTGCATCTTCAATTCTATCACGTAGTGCCTCAGCAGAAAAGCCACCAAATACGATAGAGTGAATTGCTCCGATTCTTGCACATGCGAGCATTGCATAAGCCGCTTCAGGAATCATCGGCATATAGATAACAACTCTATCACCTTTTTTTACACCAAACTCATTTTTAAGTAGGTTTGCAAATCTATTTACATTATAGTAGAGCTCCAAGTATGTAATGATCTGCTTATCACCTCTATCACCCTCAAAGATAATCGCAGCTTTGTTCTTACGACTATCTAAGTGACGGTCAATACACTGCGTAGCAACATTTAGCTTTCCACCCTCAAACCATTTTACAAATGGAAAGTTCGACTCATCCATTACATTTGTAAATGGCTCTATCCAGTCTAGTTTTTCCTTACCATAGTCTCCCCAGAAACCTTCATAGTCTTCTGTAGCCCACTCTTGAAGGTCGTTATACTCACACATATTTTTAATTCTTGCATCTTTTGCAAACTCTTTATTTGGTTTAAAAACCTCTTTTTTTATCTCTGACATATATTTGCCTTTTTCTAAAATTAATTACTGAAAATTATATCTTGGAAAAATTTATCTTTCCTTGAAGATAGATTTTTATATTTTTTTAAAATTAATTTAAGATAGTAATTTTTAAAATTTTTGACTATAATTTCAAAAATTAAATAAAGAGGATTTATAAATGTTTGGAAGAAGTACACAACTTAAAGAGTATAACCTAAGCGAAGATGAGTTAGCAAAACTACAGTATGCAAAGATTACAACAAATAAAGGGGATATCTGGTTAAAACTATACCCAGAGGAAGTACCAAATACAGTAGCAAACTTTGCACACCTGGCACAAAGCGGTTTTTACAACAACCTGAATTTTCACCGTGTTATCCCTGGTTTTATGGCACAAGGCGGATGTCCTACTGGAACTGGTACTGGCGGACCTGACTGGGCTATTGCATGTGAGACTGACAAAAACACTCACAGACATGTAAAAGGGAGTATCTCTATGGCTCACGCTGGACCAAATACAGGTGGAAGCCAATTCTTTATCTGTTTTGTTCCATGTCCACATTTAGATGGTGTTCATACTGTTTTTGGCGGTATTGAAGATGAAGACACTGAGAGCTTTGGTACACTTGACTCTATTGAAGGTCAAGATGAGATTAAATCTATCGAGATTTTTGAATCTAGAGACTAGGAAAATAGCATCTTAGTCCATATCTGCTGTAGTGTTGATTCACACTTTTTTTTAGAAAAACTACAAAAAGACTATCCACAGGAGAAGCTTACAGGCTTCTTCTACGATCCTAACATTCACCCCTACTCTGAGTATCAGCTTCGTCTTTTAGATGTTGAGCGTTCATGTAAAAAACTCGGCATTGAGCTTATAGAGGGTGAGTATGATTATGAGAGTTGGCTTGAGGCTGTTCGAGGGCTGGAGAATGAACCCGAAAAGGGTGCACGTTGTGAGGTCTGTTTTGATAAGCGCTTTATTGAGAGTGCAAAAAAAGCACTCCAACTTGGTGAAGATAAAATCACAACTACCCTGCTTGTAAGCCCTCTAAAGTCTCAAGAGCAACTCAAACGTGTCGGTGATAAGTTCTATGAGGAGCATGGTGTAGAGTTTATCGCTGTTGATTATAGAGCCAATGGTGGCACACAGGACCAAAGCCGTGTTACAAAAGAGGAGCAGCTCTACCGTCAAGACTACTGTGGATGTATCTATGGACTAACAATGCAACGCGAGCAGCAGAACAAACTTATGGATGAGATGTTCTCTCCTATCTCAGGGCTCACACTTCCAGCCTCTATTGAAGAGCGCCTCCAACTCTATAGAAAAAGAAATGAACTTGAAAATAGCGGTATAGCCTATAGAATTATCAAACAGAAGTTTCTAAACTACAGACAATTCAACTTCAAACTCATAAAAGGCAAAACACAGATTATTGATGCTTATGCTCTGAGCTACTCTACTCTGCCAAGAAAAAGAGCGCAGGGAAAAATTGAATTCTCACACGATAATCTTCACTACTTTAACCGTGAAGAGATTAAATTTGTAACACTTGCATATTTTAATGAAAAAAATGCAACTTCTTACAAAAGTATCAAAGAGCTTATTTTCAATCCGCTCTCTTATGAAAAAGAGCTAGATTTTAGACGTGATATTAACGATACCGAGTATGATTTAAGCCCTATTATCGTGGTTGAAGAGATAATTGAATCAAAACTCACACTCTACCTTGATGCAAAAACATACGAAGACACAAAAGAAAAGCTAATCATTTTATAATAAAAATTTTGCTAAAATATCCAAAAATATTATGATAAGGTTTTCCAATATGCTTATGGATGTTATGGACATACAAAAAATTCTACCTCACCGCTACCCATTTTTACTCGTTGATCGTGTAACTGAACTAAATCCTAAAGAGTCAATAGTTGCATATAAAAATGTTTCTATCTCTGAACCAGTATTTGAGGGACACTTTCCGGGTCACCCAATCTACCCAGGTGTTATGATTCTTGAGGGAATGGCACAAGCCGGTGGAATCCTTGCTTTTAAAAGTATGGATGATGTTACTGAAGAGGAGATAGCAAATAAAGTTGTTTACTTTATGAGTATCGACAAAGCAAAATTTCGTTCACCTGTAAAACCGGGAGACAAGTTAGAGTATAAAATCTCTGTTATTAAAAACAAAGGTGCTATCTGGATGTTAAAAGGTGAAGCTTATGTTGATGGAAAATTAACAAGTGAAGCTGAACTTAAAGCTATGATAGTAGATAAATAAGGTAAAAAATTGAGCAAGATTTCTAAATTTGCCATCATAGAAGATGGTGCAAAAATTGGTCAAGATGTTGAGATAGGACCGTTTTGTTTTATATCTTCTGAAGCAACTATCGGTGATGGTACTACCATCGCTCAAAACAGTTGTATCTATGGTAAAACAACTATCGGTAAGAATAATAAAATATTTTCTAATGCCGTTATTGGTTCTATTCCTCAAGACTTGAAGTTTAATGGTGAAGATGTTGAGCTTATTATTGGCGACAACAACACAATCAGAGAGTTTACACTCTTTAATCCTGGTACTAAAGGTGGTGGTGGTAAGACTATTGTCGGTAATCACAACCTTTTTATGGGCTATGTTCACTTAGGACATGATGTTATTATCGGCAACCACTGTATCTTAGCCAATGCTGCAACACTTGCAGGGCATGTTGAGCTAGGTGATTATGTAGTTATCGGTGGCATGACACCGGTTCATCAATTTGTACATATCGGGGACTATGCAATGGTTGGAGGTGCCTCGGCACTTGCTCAAGATGTTCCACCATTTTGTATGGCAGAGGGGAATCGTGCATCACTTCGTGGGCTAAACCTTACAGGGCTTCGCCGTCATATTGAGCGTGAAGATATTAATGCATTAAAGTCTGCATACAGAGAACTTTTTGAGTCTGGAAAACCACTCAAAGATACTGCAGGTGAGCTTTTAGAGAGTACAAAAAACCACTATGTTGCAGATCTTTGTAACTTTGTAATCAAGACAAAACGTGGAATACCATTTGAGAGGAAAAATGTATGATACATAGACACTGTAGCTTTTGTGATGCAAGCGAAAGCGAAGAGAATCCACTCATAGCTGGAAATGGCGTTTACATCTGTAAAAACTGTGTAATCTCAGCTTATAAGATTATGTTTGGTGATGAAAAAGAGATGGCAAGTGAGGAGAATAAAGAGCTCAC
>Ga0256843_1000712_pt1 | contig 27826 bp, 20 predicted proteins | sample AlvinellametaG_FD_191572 | JGI IMG/M metagenome (GOLD analysis project Ga0256843, IMG submission 191572) | Pompeii worm associated microbial communities from hydrothermal vent at the East Pacific Rise, Pacific Ocean - Alvinella | ecosystem: Host-associated > Annelida > Integument > Unclassified ... | reverse complement strand
TCGGGGCTACTGCTCTCCGCCTGTGACGACAGCAGTACAGTGGTAAGCAGCACCACTGCCAACACCAGTAGCAGTTCAGGCGGCAGCTCTAGCGGTAGTTCGATCGCCATCAGCACTACCACAGGTTTCACCTCTGGTACTGGCAGCAGCGATTCAAGTTCAACCACCACATCGACCACAACCGCCAACCGGGCACCCGAGATCTCCGGCACCCCGCCGAGCCGCATCGAGGAGAACAGCAGCTACAGCTTTACTCCGGCGGCCAGCGATCCGGATGGCGATCCCCTGACCTTCAGCGTCAGCGGCCTGCCGGCTTGGGCCCGCTTCGATGCCGTCACCGGCACCATCAGCGGCTCCCCGCATGCAGGTGATCTCGGCCATCATAGCGGCATTCGGGTGCATGTCAGCGACGGCACCCACCAGGTCTCACTGCCGGCGTTTGAGATTACCGTGGATCAGGCCGCAGTCATCGCTACCGGTAACCGCCTCTTCGTCGACAACCAGATCAGCAGCTCAAGCTGCAACGACTACGCTCCCGAGAGCCGCAGCTGTGGCGGCGGCAGCGACACCGCCTACAACACTTTCGACGGCGCGACCGCTGTGGCCCAGGCTGGCGACACCGTCTATGTGCGCGAGGGCCGCTTTAAAGAGCAGCTGAAGGTGCGCAACTCCGGCACTGAAGGCAACTTTGTCACCTTCCGCAACTACCAGTCGGAGACGGTCACCATCACCGGCGCCACACTGGCCCCGGCGATCGACCTGACCGACCGGGAGTATGTGGTGATCCAGGGCTTTAATGTGGACAAGGTCGGACGCTGGCTCTACTTCCTCGAGGCACACAACAACATCGTGCGCGACAACCACTTCAGCCAGGCCTATGACTCGGCCGGCTCCAAGGCGGGCATCTTCTTCTTCCACGCCAGCCACAACCGATTCATCAACAACACCCTGGAAGATAACGAGGACGATGCACTCTCGCTGGTCGATTCGGAGCGCAATCTGGTGGAGGGCAACAGTATCATCAACGCCTTCCACTCCCTGTGGGATATCCGCTGCGGCAACTACAACGTGCTGCGCAACAACTACTTCTACAACGAACGGCAGAAGGATGGCGAAGTCTACGACTGCGACGGCCAAGTCAAAACCTACAAATACAACGCCACCAAGCACAACCTGATCGAGGGCAACGAGTTTGACTACACCGCCAACTCCGGCAACAAGTCGCCCTTTTCTGGCATCCAGTATGGCGGCCAGGACGGCATCATCCGCCATAACCGCTTCCACGACACCACCGGCCCCGCCCTTCGCCTGGCACTCTACGGCACCGAGGCCAACCATGTCACCGGCAACCGGGTCTATCAGAACGTTATGCACAACTCCGACTTCGCCGGCGTCTGGATCCAACCAAAGCACAGCGTGAGCGACAACATCTTCAAGAACAACATTCTCGGCGGCAGCAGCTTCGTCAACAACGACAACCGCTGGAGCTGGTGGAACAATGAATTGAAAGGCGAACCGGTGCAGCTCTACCTGAGCCGCGACTCAGGCTACCTGTTCGACACCAACGCCTTCGCCCACGCCAACCCCGACCAGCCCTACCTGATCACCTACGGCAACGGCTTTCGCGAATCCGGCATCGATCCACAACGTTCTGTCGCTTGGTGGAACAGCAACGAACCCGGCAAGTTCCGCAATAACATGGTTGCGCAGCCGGCGTTTGTTGACGAAGGGGGGCGTGACTTCCACCTCAAGGCAGGCAGTCCGATGATCGATGCCGGTACTTTTCTCACCCAGACCGCCAGCGCTGGCAGCGGCACCACCCTGCCGGTAAAAGATGCCGCCTACTTCTACGACGGATTCGGCATTCCCGGCGAACAGGGCGACGAGATCCAGCTGGAGGGGAACAGCGCCACCGCCATCGTGGTCGCAGTGGACTACGCAAACAACACCCTGACCCTCGACCGCTCTCTGAGCTGGAGCAGCGGTCAGGGGGTGAGCCTAAAGTACAACGGCAATGCACCGGATATCGGCGCCTTCGAGTCCGAAGGCTAGATCCTGTCAATGAGGGGGGGGCCAATCCAATGCTGACGGCGGGCATGGCCCGCCTTATACAGCTGCCAAACAGTCGGCCACTCCACCAGGCTTACGAACAAAACAAGGATTTCCTTTCCCTCCAAGCCCTACAATAGAGTGCCACCTCAGCACTCTCAGAAAGGGCATTCATGGACAACCGCAACCTGCTTCCTCTGCTTCTCTCCATTTCGCTTTCGGGGCTAACGCCCTCCGCCTATAGCGGAAGCCCCAGCCCGGCCACACCACCCACACTTGGGATCAGCGCGGATCAGACAACGGCCATCAGCAACGGCAACCGCCTGTTCGTCGACAACCAGATCGGCAAGTCGAGCTGCACCAACTACACCCCGGAGAGCCGCAGCTGTAGCGGCGGCAGCGACACCGCCTATAACTCCTTCGACGAGGCAAGCAGAGCGGCCCATGCCGGCGACACCGTCTATGTTCGCGAGGGCCGCTTCAAGGCGCAGCTGAAGGTGCGCAACTCCGGCACTGAGGGCAACTTTGTCACCTTCCGCAACTACCAGTCGGAGACGGTCATCATCACCGGTAAAAAGCTAAAACCAGCGATCGACCTGAGCAACCGGGAATATGTAGTGATCCAAGGCTTCAATGTCGAGAAGGTAGGGCGCTGGCTCTACTTCCTGGAGGCCCACAACAACATCGTGCGCGACAACCACTTCAGCCAGGCCTACGACAGAGCCGGTTCCAAGTCGGGCATCTTCTTCTTCCACGCCAGCCACAACCGCTTCATCAACAACACCCTGAAAGGCAACGCGGACGACGCGCTCTCGCTGGTCGACTCAGAGCGCAACCTGGTGGAGGGCAACTCCATCCGCAACGCCCACCACGCGCTGTGGGATATCCGCTGTGGCAACTACAACGTGCTGCGCAACAACTACTTCTACAATGAGCGACAGAAGGGCGGCGAGGTCTACGACTGCGATGGTCAGGTGAAGACCCGCAAATACAACGCCACCCGGCGCAACCTGATCGAGGCCAACGAGTTCGACTACACCGCCAACTCCGGCAACAAGTCCCCCTTCTCCGGCATCCAGTACGCCGGTCAGCAGGGGATCATCCGCCACAACCGCTTCCACGACACCACCGGCCCCGGCCTGCGCATGGCGCTCTACGGTAAGGAGGCGCGGCACAACTGGGGCAACCGGGTCTACAACAACCTCTTCTACGCCTCCCAGTTCGCCGGCATCTGGCTGCAACGCAGCCGCAAGGGTGGCCAGTTTGAGGATAACCGCTTCACCAACAACCTGCTCAGCGGCAGCCGTTTCGTCAACAATGACAGCCGCTGGGCCTGGTGGAACCAGATCCTCAAGGGCAAGCCGGTGCAGCTCTACCTCGACCGCCGCGACGGCTACCGGTTCGACCACACCGCCATCATCAGCGCCAGCGGCGATGGTCCCTACCTGGCGATCTACGGTAACGGCAACCGCGGCCCGGAGCGCCCCCAGCTGACCATCACCCAGATGAACCGGCAAGACCCCAACTTTCAGCACGGCCTGGTGATCGCCGCCCCCCACTTCATCGACCCAGCCAACCACGACTACCGCCTGCGGGACGACAGCCCGCTGATCGACGCCGGTACTTTTCTCACCCAGACCAGCAGCGCCGGCAGCGGCACCGAGATGAAGGTAAAAGATGCCGCCTATTTCTACGACGGCTTCGGCATCCCCGGCGAACAGGGCGACCAGATCCAGCTCGATGGCGATACCCAAAGCACACGGATCATCAGCATCGACTACGCGACAAACACCCTGCGCCTCGACCACCCCCTCAGTTGGCGCAAGGGTCAAGGGGTGAGCCTGAAATACAACGGCAAGGCACCGGATATCGGCGCATACGAATAGGGCCCCCATAGGCGCCAAACCAACGCTGCCGGCGGGCCGCATGCTCGCCCTATTGGCAGCCACGTTTCTGGCCACCACATCGATAATGGAATCGACTACGCTCGGCATTTCGATTACGTCCACATAAACCCGCTCAAACATGGGCTGGTAGAACGCGTAGTCGATTGGCCCTGGTCTACCTTTCATCGCCACGTAGGGGAATGGTGGTTACCCAGCGATTGGGGTGGAGATTTGAAACTACCCACCGACATTGGCAATGAATAATCGGCGGGCGCGTGTCTGTTACATAGGGCGCCCCATGGGCGCCAACCCAATGCTGCCAGCGGGCATGGCCCGCCCTATAATCTGCCATTTGTGGCATGAGCGGTGCTACAGGCACAAAAAAAGCCCCGCAACTTTCGCTGCGGGGCTTCTCCAGGCTAAGGCTGGATGGGGGAGGATGATTACATCATGCCGCCCATGCCACCCATTCCGCCCATACCACCCATGCCGCCCATATCGGGTGCAGCAGCTGGCTCATCCTTTGCCTCTTCGGCCACCATGCACTCGGTGGTGATCATCAGACCGGCCACAGAGGCGGCATTCTGCAGCGCGAAACGAGTCACCTTGGTGGGATCGAGGATACCCATCTCGATCATGTCACCGTAGGTGTCGTTAGCGGCGTTGAAGCCGAAGTTACCTTCGCCCTCGCCCACCTTGTTCAGCACCACTGACGGCTCGCCACCAGCGTTGGCAACGATCTGGCGCAGCGGCTCTTCCATGGAGCGGCAGGCGATGGTGATGCCCACATCCTGATCATGGTTGTCGCCCTTGAGCGCCTTGACCGCCTGCAGGGCACGCACCAGGGCAACACCGCCGCCGGGTACCACACCCTCTTCCACCGCAGCACGGGTGGCGTGCAGGGCGTCTTCGACGCGAGCCTTCTTCTCTTTCATCTCGACCTCGGTGGCGGCACCAACCTTGATCACGGCCACACCGCCGGCCAGCTTAGCGACACGCTCCTGCAGCTTCTCGCGGTCGTAGTCGGAGCTGGTCTCTTCGATCTGAGCGCGGATCTGCTCGACCCGGGCCTTGATGTCGTTCTCGGCGCCGGCGCCATCGATGAGGGTGGTCTCGTCCTTAGTAATGACGATTTTCTTAGCGGTGCCCAGCTCGCTCAGGCCAGCCTTCTCCAGGCTCAGACCCACCTCTTCAGAGATCACGGTGCCGCCGGTGAGGATCGCAATATCCTGCAGCATCGCCTTGCGGCGATCACCGAAACCGGGGGCTTTGACGGCGGCAACCTTGACGATGCCGCGGAGGTTGTTGACGACCAGGGTCGCCAGTGCCTCGCCATCCACGTCTTCGGCGACGATCAACAGCGGCTTGCCCGCTTTGGCCACACCTTCCAGCACCGGGAGCAGGTCGCGAATGTTGGAGATCTTCTTGTCGTGCAGCAGCACGTAGGGGTCTTCCAACTCGGCGGTCATGCTTTGCTGGTTGTTGACGAAGTAGGGGGAGAGGTAGCCGCGGTCGAACTGCATGCCTTCTACCACATCCAGCTCGTTGTCGAGGGCGGAACCCTCTTCCACAGTGATCACGCCTTCCTTGCCCACCTTCTGCATCGCCTCGGCGATGATGTTGCCGATGTTCTCATCGGAGTTGGCGGAGATGGTACCGACCTGGGCGATCTCCTTGTCGTCAGAGCAGGGTCTGGAAATCGACTTCAGTTCCTTGACTGCGGCAGAGACAGCGCTATCGACACCGCGCTTCAGGTCCATCGGGTTCATCCCGGCGGCAACCGCCTTCAGACCTTCGCGAACGATCGCCTGGGCCAGTACGGTGGCAGTGGTAGTGCCGTCACCGGCCACGTCGGAGGTCTGGGAGGAGACCTCTTTCACCATCTGTGCACCCATGTTTTCGAACTTGTCGGAGAGTTCGATCTCTTTGGCGACAGAAACGCCATCTTTGGTCACGGTGGGGGCACCGTAGGACTTCTCAAGCACCACGTTGCGGCCTTTGGGGCCGAGGGTGGTCTTGACGGCATTGGCGAGGATATTGACGCCATTCATCATACGAACGCGGGCATCATCACCGAACTTAACTTCTTTTGCGGACATTGAGTAGTTCCTTGATTAAAGATTGATAGGGGAGCGTGGAGCGGCCGCCAGCGGCGCTCGACACGTGCCTGATAGCTGGCTTTAGCCTTCGATGACACCCATGATGTCTTCTTCGCGCATCACCAGTACTTCTTCACCATCGACCTTGACCTCGGTGCCGGAGTATTTACCAAACAGCACCTTGTCGCCGACCTTCACATCCAGCGGGGTGACCTCGCCGTTGTTGTTGATCTTGCCTTTGCCAACCGCAAGAATCTCGCCCTGCATGGGCTTTTCGGTGGCAGCATCGGGCAGCACGATACCGCCAGGGCTGGTGCGCTCTTCTTCCATACGACGAACGATCACACGATCGTGCAACGGACGAATATTCATCGAGTGTATTCTCCTGATTGGGTTTAAATGGTTGGTTTTCTAATTATCCGAGGCAAGCGCTGTTAGCACTCGCCTCGACTGAGTGCTAATAATAGGGACAAAAAACGGAGAGTCAAGGGAACAAGTCTAGCATTGGCCGCGACTGGCAAAACCACTCATCCGGCGGGCGGGAGCCGTGGATGGATCTGGGCACTTGGACAAACAATACAGCGGCTCAAGGGCGATCGGTTATGATACCAGCCTCACCCGCTTGCGCGGCACTCGGCAGAATTCTCTGACTCCCTAACGACCGATATCCATTGCACCAATCAGCTCCCTTCACCACCCTGCTCTGGCTGCTGCTGACAGTCTGTACCTACGCCTTTGGCGCAGCGCCCGAGCGGGTGGTTTCAATCAATCTCTGCAGCGACCAGCTGCTGGTGCTGCTGGCCGAGCCGGAGCAGATCGCCTCGGTGAGCCACCTGGCCAGTCGCCCGGAAAACTCCTTTGTCGCCGAGGCAGCCAAGCAACTGCCGCAAAACCATGCACGCATCGAAGAACTGCTCACGCTACGCCCCGATCTACTCCTCGCCAGCCCCTACAGCGATCCGCGCCTGCTACAGGCGCTGCGCCGCTTCGGTCTGCGGGTGGAGGTGATCCCGACAGCCAATGACCTAGCGGCGATCCAACAGAACATTCAGAAGATGGGGCAACTGCTCGGCCAGCAGGCACGCGCGCAGCAGATGATCGACGAGATGCAGCAACGGCTGGCGAACCTCGATATCAGTCACGATGGCGAACCACCCGGCGCCATCTTCTATCAACCCCGCGGATACACCGCCGGACTCGGCACTCTGCAGCACAGCGCCCTGCTGCTGGCGGGCTGGCGCAACCTGGCAGCGGAAGCGGACATTGAAGGCTTTCAGCCCATCGATCTGGAGCGCCTGCTGCTGGCACAGCCCAAACGCATCTTCACCTCACCGGTCTCCAGCGAGCATGCATCCCGTGCCGAACGCCTGTTGCAGCACCCCGCGCTCCGCGCCCTGCGCCCGGAGGAGCCGTTCACGGTGGTCGATTTCAAACACTGGATCTGTGGTGGGCCGATGTTTGTCGATGCGGTAGAGGCTCTCCACCGGGAGCGACAACTGTGAACACCAATCTCCAACCAGAGAAACGCTGGCTGCTGCCACTGCTGGCGGCCAGCAGCGGGCTGCTGTTTCTGCTCTCCCTCACCATCGGCGCACAATCGATCCCCCTCAGCCAAGCCCTCGCCGAGATGGTCACGGATCAGGGCGGAGTCTATGGCCTGATCCTCACCGAGGTGCGCCTGCCACGCAGCCTGATCGCGCTGGTCACCGGCGCCACTCTGGGGCTCTGCGGCGCCGCCATGCAGGGGCTGCTGCGCAATCCGCTGGCTAGCCCCGGCCTGATCGGTAGCGCCAGTGGCGCGGCGCTCGGCGCGGTAGTGCTGCTCTATTTCGGCCTCTCCAGCATCTTCCCGCTGGGCGGCATCGTTGGGGCGCTGGCGGCGACCGGGCTGGTCTGGCTGCTGGCCGGGCGTAGCGCCAGCATCCTCACCCTGATCCTCGCCGGGATGGCGGTCAACGCGCTGGCACTGGCGCTGATCTCGCTGCTGCTCAACCTCGCCCCCAGCCCCTATGCGGTGCAGGAGATCGTGCTCTGGATGATGGGCTCGCTGGCCAACACCAGCCTTGACGACCTCTGGCTGCTGTTGCCCGGCACGCTGCTCGGCTGGCTGCTGCTGGCGGGCAGCGGGCGCGGCCTGGATGCGCTGACCCTGGGCGAGGAAACCGCCCACTCCCTCGGCATCGACCTCCAGCGACTGCGCTGGCGGCTGTTCACCGCGGTGGCGCTGGCGGTGGGCTCAGCGGTCTCGATCACCGGCAGCATCGGCTTTGTGGGGCTGGTGGTACCACACTTGCTGCGACCCCTGGTTAGCCATCAGCCGGGGCGCCTGCTCGCTGCCAGCGCCTTTGGCGGCGCAATCCTGCTGCTACTAGCCGACATCGCGGTGCGGTTACTGCCGACCCAGACGGAGCTGAAGGTCGGGGTGGTCACCTCCTTGGTCGGCGCCCCCTTCTTTCTGCACCTGATCCTGAAGAGCCGGAGCGAGCAGCCATGAGCCAGCTGACAGCCAAGGGGGTGGGATTTCGGCGGGGTGAGCGACAGATCCTGGCGGGGGTCGATTGCCGGCTCGAGGCGGGAGAACTGATCGGCATCATCGGCCCCAACGGCGCCGGCAAGAGTACCCTGCTCAGGCTGTTGGCCGGGCTGCTGCCGGCCGATGCCGGGCAGGTTTGGATCGACCATGAGGTGCTGAGCCAGATCGCCCCCCGGCAGCGAGCCCGGGCGGTTGGCTATCTCCCCCAGGAGAGCCCGACCCACTGGCCGATCAGCGTTGAGCGGTTGGTCACCCTCGGCCGCCTGCCCCACCTGGCACCTTGGCAGCCCCCCGCCGAGGCCGACCGGCTGGCGGTGGAGCGGGCGCTACGCCAGACCGGGCTGCTTGAACTGCGTCATCGGCCGGTGGACCAGCTCTCCGGCGGCGAACGGGCGCGGGTGATGATCGCCCGCATGCTCGCCGGCGAGCCACCGATCCTACTCGCCGACGAGCCGGTCGCCTCCCTCGACCCGGCCCACCAACTCGACATCATGCAACTGTTCGCCGACCACTGCAGCAATGGAGGCAGCGCCGCCCTGGTGCTGCACGACCTGCGCCTCGCCGCCCACTACTGCCAGCGGCTGCTGCTGATCGATGGGGGCAGATTGGTCGCCGAGGGAACGCCGGAGCAGGTGTTGAGCAAGGCGAATCTATTACGAGTATTTCAACTCAGGCCACTGACTGGGAAGACGGCCTTCTCAATCGGCTGGACCAAGGCCAGTGCCCTTGGTCCAGACCGATAGGTAAGATCAGGCCGCCTCCCAAGCAGCTGCAATCACAGGCTGCAGCTGATCCTCCCTCTGCCCTGCGCATCTCAACTCAGATCCAGCCGGCGGGGAAAATACCGCCATCGCCTGCACCAGTTGCTCCACCCGCGTGTGTTCAAGTACACCATCTGCCGTCTCGATTCGACCGACATGGTAGGCCTCACCTCGGTACCAATTGCTGACTCTGATAGAGCCTGAGTCTCCAAACATGTCGATCAGCAGGTCGTTGCCAGAACGGCTGAACCAGAGATCTTGTTGGGAGATAGAGTCGGCAAATTGAATGTGGTCCGAACGACCGGCGCGGGTGATGGTGTCTCTACCATCACCACGGTCCCAGCGATACCGATCCACGCCCCCGTTGCCACACAGACGATCATCTCCCTCTCCTCCAATGAGGATGTCATCGCCAGCCCCCCCGTAAATCTGATCATTGCCAAGCCCGCCATCGAGAAGGTCATCACCCCCCTCTCCATATATCCAATCACCACTCGCAAAGCCAAACATGTGATCATTGAACTCTCTTCCTTTCAGATAATCGCGGCCTCCACCACCAGCGACTACGACTTCCTCGAACATCTGTTGTGCGCTGATGGATGAACCATCAGCAAATTTGATGCTGCCCAGGGCATAACGGTCACGGCCATTTCCACGAAAATGTTCATTAATCTGAATAGACCCCGCATGATCAGCAAACGAAATTACCAGATTGCCATGCTCACGGTGCAACCTAATGTCCGATGCATTGATGCCTGCCCCAAGCTCCAGGATGTCGATTGATGAGGCTCTTTCGATAACATCATCTCCATCACCAAGACTCCATCGGTAGGTATCAACACCACGGTCACCCTTCAGCCAATCGTTGCCTTTGCCGCCGGTAAGGATGTCATCTCCGTCACCACCAAACAGGCAATCATTACCATCTCCACCCTCAAGGACATCCGCTTCTGCACTGCCATTGAGGACATCCCGTCCATCAAGTCCACGGACCAATGCTGCCGAAGAGGATTTTAGCCAGTCATTACCACTATTCCCATCGAGCAGATAGCCTGTCTGTCGAATGCGCTCGATCGATGCGTCATCCATCTCATGATCTGTCAACAATCCACTCAGAAAGTTTGGAATATTCCATCCGGCCTGTTGCAACTCCTTTCCATAGGCCCTTGTGAAGTCATAGAAGTCCCAACTGCCTGCTTGCGCATTTTTATCGAAGGCGTCTTCCAGCTGAGATTCAAGCACACCAAAGTCAAGCGCGAGCTCCCCATCCTTGAGTGCTATTTCAATGTTGTCCAGGTAATGACTCAGCCTGGTTTGCGTGGCCAACCCAAAATAGACCGACTCTTTGAGTGCCTCATAACCCTTTTCCAATTGTTCCAGCTGCTGCGCCCTGAGATTGATCTCAGTGATTATGGTGTTGTAGTTCAGCCGACCTGTACTTCCCGCCTGTCCAAAACGGTCTATCTTCCCTCCAGATGCCGTTAGACTGAGCGGCGTTTGATTGCTTCTGGGTGGCCGAGAAAAACCAATGAACTCCTCACCATTAAAACGCTCCACGACGCCAATCATGCGAAACCAGCGTTGGTATTCGGCACGAGTCTCTGACGAGTAGGCTTCGGCGAGAAAGTCACTCAAACCTTTTGGGGTTTTTGGAAGCTGGGAATTAGAGGCGCTGGCAAGTCCAATTAGATCAGGAACCTCATCCAAATTTCCGAGCTTGTAGATAACCGCAAAACCCTCACTGCGAGCCCGCTCAAACATCGTGGCCATGGTGCTGGTTTCACTCCATTTGAGCAGCAGTTCATCCAGCATCGCCATCTGTTCATCACGGGTAGTGGCTTCGCTGTAGCGTTCAAGCATCTGCGCCAACTCGGGTGAGAGGCTTGCCGCCTCACGCAAGCTGCGCACAAGACCGGAACCCCGCATCTCAGGCAGCGCCTTGGCCTGATCAGTCAACTCAATCTTATCCACGAATTCAGTAAGGAAATTAGAGTGCGCAAGATTGAGATCCGCCAACTGGCCATTGCTGCCATCACTTCGAGTGAATTCGCCATCTGCAATCAGATGATTCAGATTACCCAGCGGGATATCGGTCTTCTTGCCATTTGTACCCAGCGAGTCGATCCCCAACTCTTCCAGGGATTTCAGCTCGTTATCCTGGGACACACCATCCTGGTTGAGATCCTGCCAGACGCGCAGCTTTGAATAGACTGAGTCTGAGGCATCGATATTGCCATCACCGTTTGAATCCTGTTGCGCCAACGCCTCAAATCCATCACGGGCTTTTGAGCCATCACTCAGGAGTGTATTGTCGCCAAACAACTCACGGCCTGAATCGATCAGGCCATTTCCGTTCCTGTCCAACACCAGCCAGCCATCATCGGCATCCAACCAGCCGGTCCCTGTTTTGATGCGATCGGCATCGTGATCAAAGGTGACCAGATTATTCCAGCCCCAGAAGCGACTTGTTTCGAGGCCATCGCCATCAAGATCAAGGGCTAATGGATCGTTGTTACGGACACCTTTTCCACGAAGAAAGTTATGGGCAACATCATTATCAATATCTGGCCAATAGGCATCAATCAGCTCTCCTACTGCAAGAGAACCCACCCATATAGCTCCCGCAACTGCATATGCAGGCCACGCTCCCGCTAAAGACATGGTAACCAATGCCCCTATCACTATTCCGGAACCGATTTTCGCGAGCTCCTTTAGCACCTCATTGCTTTTCCCATCCTGATATGCCTCAGCAAGTGAAGCAGCATTCAGCGCAAGTCCATAAGCCCCCATCTTTCCTACGAATGGTTTTAATGCCGAATCCATCTTCTTCCAAAAAGCATCCACCGAACCCGAGTTTCTGGCCTCGTCCGCCCAGCCTCCTGCCTGCTTTGCAGCAGCATCCCATACAGCCCTTTTTGCACCTGCCCCGCTTCCTGAACGATTTGCCATATTTTTAGCTGATCGTTCAAACGCCCTCGCTGTAGCCTCTGCATCTAGATGTGCAGAATCAATCCCATTTCGCAGATCCTTTTGAGACATATATCCCATCATATATGTCGTAGCATCCTTCATATATGCCGCCAAATCATTCACATATTCTCCATATGCATACCCTTGATCATCATTCATCATTCTCACTCCTTGACTTCATCTCATTACGAATCTTTTGATGGGCCAAAATTCCAGCAATAAAAGTGCAAAGTAACGCCTGACAAAAACCCACATGCACAGCAAGCCCAAGTTTTGTTCGCGTCATCAATCGCCCCACCACATCATTGACTCCACGCCCCTTAAAAACCCCACCTGGACCAGGATCACCTAATAACCACACCCCTAAATACACCATTAAAATTACACCCAAGAATAAAATCCATTGAAGCGAAACAACCTTTTTTTCAAGACTTTTTCGCCGCACCTCATTACACAGGAACAATTCATTTCTATATTTCACAAACATCAGGAGACAGAACGGAAAGCAAAGCCACATAATTGAAGACGCAACCAGACTCACATTGGGAAACAATGAATACTGAGCTGTAATCCATACTGATCTATTCCAACTCGTTACAAATTGAGTCAATCCATTAATAACAACGCCTTCTGGATTAACCGAATTTGGCACAGAATAGACGACAGCCACACAAAACAGGATCCATATCAGAGCTAACACTGACCCGTCCCAACGCAGGCATCGCAGACCTTCTCTTCCTAATGCCGACACACCACCAAACAATATAAAATCAATCCACTTCTTTATTTTATGCTTCATTGCTAACCTCGACAGTCATATCAAATATGCTGACCTTCTATATCCCTCGCCCAAAAACGCACCTAACCTCACCGCTATAGCCCTTCCACATAAAATTCTTCATCAGCCCACAGAAAGTCCGTGAATCTTTGTCATTCAGCCCCCAGACAATCATTCGACCATCTCTCTCAAAGCGGGAACCGCGATTGAAGCTGACATAGCTGGTGTAGGTTGAACGATTATCGAACAGCTTTTCGAGAATAGGGGACAGACCACGGTTTTCTTGGCTGACAACCGTGGTCTGTCCCCTGTTTCTCACACACCTATTGCCGACTTTATTTGCGCAACAAATTCAGGCTCTAGCTTTGCAGTCATTTTTTATCTCCTTGAAACTCATTAGCACCATGTGTTTTGCATCGAGCTGCCATGAAATACTCCCAACCGATCTTTATTAACGGCGACACGCCAACCAGTGTAACAACCAACAAAAACCACGGATCCCAATATTTCTTCATTGAAATCCTACGTTTTTTTGTAGGCCCATAATTAATTACTAGCCTTTTATCCATCTGTAGCTGATAGATATGATCCAGATACCCAAACATTGACTGTTTTCTTTGACTCCATACTGTCACCGGCCGGCTGGCAACTTCACTGCCCTCTGTTTTATCTAGACACACATCATATTTAACCTCCTCTCCATCCTCGGTTTGCAAAACCAATACATCACCACAACCTGTTCGCAACGCCTGCCTTACTTCCTTTACAACACCAGACCGAACATCCATCTCCTCAAGATCCAGAACTGGTGTCAGGTAATCCAGAAACTGGTTCAGCGCAACTGACAAGAATGCACACGAAAATATCAATTCCACCCGTCTCCTTTTGTCCTTCGATAACTTTGATTTACCCATCACAATCTCCACATATATTTCACCGCCATTAATATCGACCATTTATTACCGCTCGCGAACACTCTCTTGTTTGTATTTCAACAAAGGCGCCAGAAAATATTCAATCAACCGTCGCCGGCCAGTCTTGGCCTCCACCGTGACACTCATCCCCGGCGTGAGCCTGACCAACCGCTTGCCCACCTGAATTGTCGTCTTTTCCAGCACTACCCTGGCCTTGAACACCAGGCCTTTGGTCTCATCCATCACCGCATCGTTGGAGATGTCGGTCAATTCGGCATCGATGGTGCCGTATTTAGTGAAGGGGAAGGCGTCGATCTTGACCTCAGCCCGTTGGCCCTCCTCGACAAAGCCAATATCTTTGTTCTCGATCAGAGCCTCGACTTCGAGCTGCTCAGCAGAGGGCACAATGCGCATCAACTCCTGAGCTGGGGTCACGATGGCGCCGATGGTATGGATGGCGAGTTGCTGCACGACACCGTCCACCGGTGCCGTGAGGGTCTGTGCATAATTGCGGACCTGGGCCTTGATGATCTCTTGGGTAATCGCATTGGCTTGCCGGGTGATTTCGCTCAACTGGTCGAGGGTCTGGCGCTGGAATTCACTACGGGCCTGGCGGATCTTCGCCTGCCACTCCGCCACCGCCTGTTGCAACTCCCTTCTGCGGCTGCGCTGAGTGGCCAGATCATGTTGGGCACTGATCCGCTCCTGTTCCACCTCAAGCACCTTGTGGCGGGCCACCGCGTTGGTCTTGAGCAGGGTCTGCATGTCGTCGGCACGCTGGCTGATCAGAGGCAGGGTGGCGGCGAGCTTGGCGATCTGCTGCTCCAGGGTGTCACGTTCGGCCCTGTACCGGGCCAGTTCGCTCTTGAGGGTTGCGAGATGCTCCCGATACTCGCGCCATTGGCTCTGCAGCAGGTTACTTTCGAGGCTAGAGAGCCCCGCAGTCACCGGGTCTTGGTGCGCCTTGGGGGCGGCAATCCATTCGCTCAACAGTTGCAGGCGGCGTTGACGCTGTTTGAGTTGCGCGGCCTCCTGCCTCAGCCTGGCCAGCTCCGCCTGGGTGGTGGTGAGGTCGAGTTCGATCAGCCGCTCACCCGCTTTGACGGTCTGGCCCTCTGTCACATGGATCTGGATCACCCGGCCACTCTCCAGGGGCTGGATCAGCTTGCTGTGGCCACTGGGGATGATCCGCCCCTGGGCCACCGCGACGATATCGACCCGACCGATCAGCGCCCAGATCACCGCCAGCAGGAAGAACAGCATCAGGCTCCAGCTGATCGCTCGACCGATAGGGGATGGCGGTGTATCGCGCACCTCCAGCGCCGCCGGCAGGAAGGCCTGTTCATCCGACCGGCGATAGTGCTGCGTATCGCTCATCAGGCCTGCACCTCGCGCTGACGGCCACTCTGATGGGCGTGAAGTTGGGCGTAGATGCCGGCCTGCTGGAGCAGTTGTTGATGGCTGCCCTGCTCCACGATCCGCCCCTTGTCGATGACGATGATGCGGTTGGCATCCCGCACGGCACTGAGCCGATGGGCGATGATGAAGACGGTTCGCTCTTTGCAGATCTGACGCATGTTCTGCTGGATGATGTGTTCCGACTCGTAATCCAGCGCACTGGTCGCCTCGTCGAAGATCAGGATACGAGGATTGGTGACCAAAGCACGGGCGATAGCGATGCGCTGACGCTGGCCACCGGAGAGGCTACTGCCCTGCTCGCCCACCAGGGTGTCGTAGCCTTCCGGTAGTTCGAGGATGAAGGCATGGGCTCCCGCCTCTTGCGCGGCGGCCACCACCCGCTCCATCGGCATCGCCGGATCGGCCAGGGCGATGTTCTCCCGCACCGTGCGATTGAACAGGCGGTTCTCCTGTAACACCACCCCCACCTGTCGGCGCAGCCAAGCCGGCTCCACCAGGGCCAAATCGACTCCATCGATCAGCAGCCGGCCGGCCTCAGGCACATAGAGCCGTTGGATCAGTTTGGTGAGGGTACTCTTGCCGGAACCAGAGCGGCCGACAATGCCGATCACCTCTCCTGGCTCTATCTGCAGCTCGATGCCATCCAGCACCCTGGGACGATCCGGGCCGTAGCGGAAGGCGACCTGTTCGAAATGGACCGCCCCCTTGAGAGCCGGCAGGGTGGCGCGCCCCGGATTGTAGCCCGGCTCCGGTGGGGTATTGAGGATGTCCCCCAAGATGCCGGCCTGCTGGAAATCCTGCCAGAGCTGCACCAGCCGCAGGATCGGCCCGCTGACACGCCCGGCGAGCATGTTGAAGGCAATCAGCTGGCCCACGCTGAGCTCGTTCTTCATCACCAGAGTGGCACCAATCCAGAGGATCAACACGGTGGTGACCTTGTTGATCAGGCCAGCGCTCTGACCAGCGATATTGCCCAGGTTGGCCGCCCGGAAGCTGGCGCTGACATAGGCGGCAAGCTGCTCCTCCCAGCGGCGTTGCATCTGCGGCTCTACCGCCATCGCCTTGAGCGTCTCAACACTGCTCACCGACTCCACCAGAAAGGCCTGGTTCTCTGCACCCCGGGCGAACTTCTCGTTGAGCCGGCTGCGCAGTATTGGGGTGACAAAGAGCGACAGCAGCAGATAGAAAGGGATCGCCCCCAGCACCACCCAGATCAGGGTCGGGCTGTAGCTGTACATCACCACAAAGAAGACCAGGGTGAAAAAGAGGTCGATCACCACCGTCAAGCCCGATCCGGTAATGAAGTCACGGATCGTCTCCAACTCCCGTACCCGGGCCACCGAATCCCCCACCCGACGGGCCTGGAAATAGCCCAGCGGCAGACGCAGCAGGTGGTCAAAGAGGCGGGCGTCGAGGCTCACGTCGATGCGGTTGGTTGTATGCGAAAAGAGGCAGGTGCGCAAACCACCCAACACTACCTCGAAGACCGACACCGCCAGCAGGCCGATGGCGAGCACATCCAGGGTGGTCATGCCCCGATGCACCAGCACCTTGTCGATCACCACCTGAAAAAAGAGCGGCGTGATCAGGGCGAAAAGCTGCAGGAAGAAGGAGGCCAGCAGCACCTCGCTCAGCAGCCGGCGGTATTTAACGATGGCGGGGATGAACCAGCTGAAATCAAAGCGGCTGCCCTGGCCCGGCAACAGCGAGCGTTTAGTGATGAGAATCAGCTCACCGCACCAGGCGGCCTCGAAGATCTCTCTGGGCAGGGTCAGCGGGCGGCTCTCCAGTGGATCCTGGATCAGCAGCCTCTCCGTCTCTCCCTCATAGCCGGCGATGATGAAATAGTGGCCGTCGTTGTGACGGGCGATGGCGGGCAGTGCGGTCTTGGCCAGCCGCTGCCAATTACTCTGGATCGCCCGTGATTTGAGCCCAAGTCGCCTGGCGGCCCGCAGGATATCGTCACTAGAGAAGGGTTCGCCCGGCTTGCCTGACTGGTGAGCGATCTGCTCGGGGTTGGCGGGCAGACCATGAAAACGGGCGACCAGGGCGAGGCAGGCAAGGCCAGTATCTGGCTCTGTTTCCGTATCGATACTGTGGGGCATGGAATCCTTTCCATTAAGACTTTAATTCCTGTAAAAGCTATAAATACATCACACAACAGATATCAATTCTTCCAGGATCGTCCTTGACAGGGCTTCAGCATCCCCCAGTTACAAACATCCGGGATCAGGCAACCATGGCCACTTGCAGACACATGAAGCCTAGACTTGTTAGGGCCAACCTCACCTTTTTTGGCGAACCCCCTCACCCCTGCTAACATGCCGCGGATAACCCGGTCCACCAAAATAATCTGTCGCAACTATGGCTAAAAGAAAAAAGAAGGGTTTCCGTTTTCCGTTTGGTCTGCTGTTTCTGCTGCTATTGCTGGCGATCCCGCTGCTGATGCTCGGCAGCCTCAGCTCGATCAGCGAAGATCTGCCGCTGGTGGGCGAAACCCAGCGCATGAACACCGATGCGGCGGTGCGGGCCAAAACCAAGCTAAGCGACCTGCGCAAGAAGCTCAAGTCCGAGGCGCAGACTGAGACCATCGTCCTCAGCGAGAAGGATCTCAACGGCATGCTGGCGGTGGCAGCTCGCGCTATTCACCGGCTGCACGGCGAGGCCAATGTGACCCCAGTAGAGGCGCAGCTGCGCTTCACCCTGGATCTGCCGGAGAATCCTTTTGGCAGGTTCATCAACATCCGGGCGGGGGTGGTGCCATCAGACTACGGTCTGCACCTGGCACCGGTCTATGTAGGCCAGACCGAGATTCCCGGCCCCCTCGCCCTGAAGCTGGTCGAGACCCTGCTGCAGGCGATGATGAAGGACGAACAGAGCAGCGCGATCCTGCAGGCGATCCAGTCGGTGGACATCCAGGGCGATCGCGTCACCGCAGTGTTCCAGCCCCTGCCCAATCTGAAGCAGTGGCTCAAGCCGACCTTCCGCCAGGTCGCCCAGCAGCGCGCCGGCGTCAGCCCGGAGCGACTGCGCTTCTACTTCGCCAAGCTCTGCGAACTCGACCAACTCTATCCCCACGCCATCGACACCTCCGCCACCGCCTACATCGCACCGCTGTTTGAGATTGCCAACAAACGCACTGCTGCTGGCGCCAGTGCAGTGAAGGAGAACCGAGCGGCGCTGCAGGCGCTGGGGATCTTTCTCGGCAGCCCGAGATTTGAGCGGGCCCTCGGCCACTACCGCACCGGCGAGCTGACCGAGTGCCGTGAGCGCAGCAAAAATGTGGTACTGGCCGGCCGTCACGACATGGTGCAGCACGTTTTCATCTCCTCTACCATGCAGATGCTGGGCGACAGCGAGATCAGCTTCGCCATCGGTGAGTTCAAGGAGGTCTACGACACCCGCGGCAAGGACTACGGCCTGAGCTTCAGCGACATCGCCGCCAACCGGGCTGGCGTGCGACTGGCGGAGCAGCTGCTCAACCCCGCCAGTGCGGCACGGGCGCAGGCGGTGCTGGCCCGGGCCGAGCAGGAGGCGGCGTTCTTCCTCAAGGTCTCTGATCTGCCGGACGAGATGCCGCAACGGGAGTTCGAACGCCGCTTCGGCAGCGTCGATGACCCGCGTTACCACGCCATGCTGAAGAAGATCGACGAGCGGCTGGATCGACTACCGGCGTTTCAGTAGCAGTCAGACAGAACAGCAGCCTGCTCAGTCATCCTCCCGGTCATCCTCGCGCCGGCATTCGCCTTCGATGGTGCGTTGATGACCGGGTGGGGAGTGGGGTTTGCGCTGCACCGGCCGCATCACCCCGGCCCCTTGCAGCCCACTGCTGATCAACCAGCGGCGCAACTGCGGCACCAGAAAGATGAAGCCGACAAAGTCGGTGACAAAACCAGGCAACAGCAGCAGTACACCGCACACCAGCAGCACCGCCCCCTCCATCATCTCGATCGCGGGCACCTCGCCACGCTCCATCGCCCCACGCACCCGCATCAGCGTCGAAAAGCCCTGCAGACGCACCATCGCACCGCCGATCAGGGCGGTCAGCAGGGTGAGAAAGATGGTGGCAAAGGCGCCTATCTGCGAGCCGACCTGGATCAGAAAGTAGAGCTCGACCAGTGGGATGCCAACAAACAGCAGTAGGAATATGAGTAACGGATTCATGCCGCAGCAGGGTACGCTCGAGCTGAACTCAGGACAAGCCCGCGCCACCCGCCAGCAGCCCCGCGGACGCTGTCACCCCGCCCCTTTTTAGAGTATCTTTCCCCGATGTCGACATCGGTGCTTCTCAGCCTCTGCAGCGTACCCGACCGGGAGACCGGCCTGCGTCTAGCGCAACAGCTGGTGGAGCAGCGGCTTGCCGCCTGCGTCAGCCTCAGCGCGCCAGTCACCTCCATCTATCGATGGCAGGGCAAACTGGAAACGGCAGAGGAGCTGCAGATGTTGATCAAAACAACAACCAAGCAGTACCCAGCAATGGAAGCTGCAATCCGGGCATCACATCCCTATGAACTTCCAGAGATCATCGCAGTCCCTGTAGAAAGCGGGCTCGATGACTATCTCAACTGGGTGGAGCAATGCACAACAATAGAATAACGACCTTCCTCATCATCACCCTGCTGGGGCTGCTGCTCGCCCCCTTTGCTTGGGCTGAAGACGAACTACTGATGCCGGATCAGGCATTTCAGATCAGCGCCCGCAGCGACGGCCCCGACACCCTGCTGGTAGAGTGGCAGATCGCCGACGGCTACTACATGTACCGCGACAAGCTCCGCTTCAGCAGCGACGCGGTGGGCATCGAGCTGGGCGAGCCGGAACTCTCCGAAGCGAAGATTAAGCAGGACGAATTCTTCGGCGAGGTGGCGATCTACCGGGGCCACGCTAGCGCACGCATCCCGATCAAGCGCGACCCAGGCGCCCCTGAAACCATCACCCTGGAGGCCCGCTCCCAGGGCTGCGCCGATCTCGGCATCTGTTTCCCGCCCCATTCCCAGGAGATCAAGCTGGCGCTGGCGCCACAGCCTGCCGTAGCGCAGCAGGCTTCACCCGCGCCGCTTCCCCTACTCGGCGAAACTGCCGCCACTGCCCCCCTGTTTGCCAACGATGAGGGTGGCGAACTGCTGCCGCCCGAAGAGGCCTACAAACTCGCAGCCATCGTCGAGGATGGCCGCCGGCTGCGCCTTCGCTGGGAGATCGCCCCAGGCACCTATCTCTACCACGACAAGATCAAACTGGCGCTGATCGAGGCGGACGGTGTCGCCCTCGGCGACTATCAGCTGCCCGAGCCTGAGATCAAGAAAGACTCACCCACCCCAGACGGGACGATCGGCGATGTAGCGGTCTATCACGACCAGATCGAACTGCTGCTGCCGCTCACGCGCAGCAACACCGAGGCCACCGAGATCGTGCTGGAAGCGAGCTACCAGGGCTGCGCCGAGATCGGCGTCTGCTATCCGCCGCAGCGTCGCGAATTCACCCTGGCCCTGCCGGGAATAAGCAAGGCTGCAGCAGCGGAGACCGCACCTGCAGAGGTCACGCCTGCCGCGACACCGGCAGCTGCCGAGAGCAGCATCCCACTCTCTGAGGTCGATCAGATCACCGCCACCCTGGCTGGCGGCAGCTCCCTGCTGGTGATCGGGCTCTTTTTCGTGATGGGGCTGGGGCTGGCGTTTACCCCCTGCATCTTCCCGATGATCCCGATCCTCTCTGGCATTATCGCCGGCCATGGCGGCACGATCACCACCCGCAAGGCCTTCACCCTCTCTCTGGTCTATGTGCTGGCAATGGCCCTCACTTACACCCTAGCCGGGGTACTGGCCGGGCTGTTCGGCGAGAACCTGCAGGTCGCCTTCCAAAACCCCTGGGTCCTCGCCACCTTCGCCCTGGTGTTCGTCCTGCTGGCGCTCTCCATGTTCGGCTTTTACGAACTGCAGCTGCCCAGCAGCCTGCAGAGCCGCCTTTCAGAGATCAGCAACAAGCAGCGGGGGGGCTCACTGGCCGGGGTCGCGATAATGGGCTTTCTCTCCGCACTAATTGTCGGGCCCTGCGTGGCGCCGCCGCTGGCCGGCGCGCTGATCTACATCGGTCAGACCGGCGATGCCCTGCTTGGCGGTCTGGCCCTATTTGCCCTGAGCATGGGCATGGGCGCACCGCTGATCGCCATCGGCACCTCCGCCGGCAAGCTGCTGCCCAGGGCCGGCCGCTGGATGGATACGGTCAAGGCGGTGTTCGGCGTCGCCATGTTGGGTGTTGCCATCTTCATGCTGGAGCGCATCATCCCCGCTGACATCGCGATGTTCCTGTGGGGCATGCTGCTGGTGGTCTCTGCCATCTACATGGGTGCACTGCGCCATCTGGAGATCGAGGCCGGCGGCTGGCAGAAATTATGGAAGGGGCTTGGCATGGTGCTGCTGATCTACGGCGCACTGCTGCTGATAGGTGCCGCGGCGGGTGGTAAAGATACCCTGCAGCCACTGCGTGGACTGGTAGCGTCCGGTGGCGCGGCTGCCGGCCATACCGAGGAGCTCAGATTTAAGCGCATCAAGAGCCTGGCCGACCTGCAGCGAGAGGTGGCCCAGGCAAGTGCCGCAGGCAGGCCGGTGATGCTCGATTTCTACGCCGACTGGTGCATCTCCTGCAAGGAGATGGAGAAGTACACCTTCGCCGACCCCAAGGTCATCGCCGCGCTCGACGGTGTGCTGCTGCTACAGGCTGACGTCACCGCCAACGACGCGACGGACCAGGCACTGCTGCAGGGCCACTTCGGCCTGCCCGGACCGCCGGCAATCATCTTCTACGGCAGCAATGGCACAGAGCGCAAACGCTTCCGAGTCGTCGGATTCAAAAGCGCCGATGAGTTCGCCACCCACGTCGCCGAGGCGATCCGCTGAGCACACCCGGCCGCGCCCTGCAGACCCTGCTGATCGCGGCCCTGCTGCTGGCTGGCTGGTGGGGGCTGCGGACACTGCAGCAGCCAACCAGGCTGGCCATTGAACCCAATCCACACCAGGGACCGATCACCATCCACCAGCTGCCGGCACTGCAACTGGCGAACCTGCAGGGAGAACCCATCGCCAGCAGCGACTGGTCAGGCAAGGTGGTCGTACTGCACTTCTGGGCGGCATGGAATCCGATCTGCCGGCGGGAGATCCCGGGGCTGGTCCGGCTGCAACGCGAGTTGGGCGAGCGTGGCCTACAAATGGTTGGCATCACCCTCGACCTGCCTCAGCCGGCCAGGGAGCGCGCCCAGGAGCTGGCGATCAACTATCCGCTGCTGCTCGGCGGCAGGTCAGAGATCGCCCTGGCACGCGGGCTCGGCAACCGTTTTCAGGGGCTGCCCTTCACCGCATTGTTCGACCGTGCCGGTAGGCTAGTCTTCTCTCACTATGGCGAGCTGGCAGAAGAGCGACTGCATGAAGTGATCATGCCACTACTCTAGCGTGCTGATCAGGCATATAATTCGGCGCCATACGGCAACAGGCTTTGGATCCTCCAAGCGCCGTCGTGAGGCCAAAAAGCGTCCAAATCTTGCAACGATCTGGTGTGGAACTGCGCATAAAACTGGACAAAACCACTGGACTTTTGCAAAATCCGCATGAATTCGGCAATTCCGTCCAACCACTGGAGACCCAGTGGTTTTTGCATTGTTATGGGACGTTCCGCCGGGCATCACACAAACTCCTATGGATGACTCGAGACGATGGCGACCATTCTGGTACTGAACGGCCCTAACCTGAACCTTCTCGGCACCCGCGAGCCGGAGATCTATGGTCACGATACCCTGGAAGATATCCGCCAGCACCTGGAGCAACTGACCGAGGCCCAGGGCCATCGGCTGCGCTTCCATCAGAGCAACGCCGAGCACGAACTGATAGAGTTGATCCACCAGGCGCGTAGCGCGGGGGTCGGCTTCATTATCATCAACCCGGGCGCCTTCACCCATACCAGCATCGCGCTGCGGGATGCCTTTGCCGGGGTCGCAATCCCCTTCATCGAAGTGCATCTCTCCAACGTCCATGCGCGGGAACCCTTCCGTGCACACTCCTACCTATCCGATATCGCCGTCGGCGTGATTACCGGGCTTGGCGCCCAGGGCTACGAACTTGCCCTGCAGGCAGCCAGCCGATTGCTTGCGGCAGACAACAACTGAACGAGTATCAACACTATGGATATCCGCAAAGTCAAAAAACTGATCGAACTGCTCGAAGAGTCCGATATCGCCGAGATCGAGATCCACGAAGGCGAGGAGTCGGTGCGTATCAGCCGCAACAGCTCGATGCCGACTCAGATGGTTGCCGCAGCCCCAGTGGCCGCACCCGCCGCGGCGCCGGCGCCGGCGCAGGCCCCGGTCGCAGAGGCAGCTCCTGCAGCCGCAGCGGAGATCCAAGGACACGCAGTCAAATCCCCGATGGTCGGTACCTTCTACCGTGCCCCCTCGCCGGGCAGCAAATCGTTCGTCGAGGAGGGCCAGAGCGTTGCCGTTGGTGACACCCTCTGCATCATCGAGGCGATGAAGATCCTCAACCAGATCGAATCCGACAAGGCGGGCGTGGTGAAGAAGATCCTGGTGGATAACGGCCAGCCGGTCGAATACAACGAACCCCTGTTCATCATCGACTGAGAAGCGCCATGATAGACAAGATCGTTATCGCCAACCGGGGGGAGATCGCGCTGCGAATCCTGCGCGCCTGCAAAGAGCTCGGCATCAAGACTGTCGCCGTCCACTCTGAAGCCGACCGGGACCTGAAACACGTGCTACTGGCGGATGAGTCGGTCTGCATCGGCCCGGCCCCATCGGCCGACAGCTATCTCAACATCCCCGCCCTGATCAGCGCCGCCGAAGTCACCGACTCGATGGCGATTCACCCCGGCTACGGCTTCCTCTCGGAGAACGCTGACTTTGCCGAGCGGGTGGAGAACTCCGGCTTCATCTTCATCGGCCCGAAGGCGGAGACCATCCGCACCATGGGCGACAAGGTGGCCGCCATCGAGGCGATGAAGAAGGCCGGTGTGCCTACAGTACCCGGCTCCGACGGCCCAATCGATGGTAACGCCAAGCGCACCAAAGAGATCGCCCAGCGGATCGGCTATCCGGTGATCATCAAGGCCGCTGGCGGCGGCGGTGGTCGCGGCATGCGGGTGGTTCACTCCGAAGCCAGCCTGCTCAACTCGGTGGCGATGACCAAGGCCGAGGCGGAAGCGGCCTTCGGCAACGGCACGGTCTACATGGAGAAGTACCTGGAGAACCCGCGTCACGTAGAGTTCCAGGTACTGGCCGACACTCACGGCAACGCAGTGCACCTGGGCGAACGCGACTGTTCCATGCAGCGGCGCCATCAGAAGGTGGTGGAAGAGGCCCCAGCCCCCGGCATCACCCCGGAACAGCGCGCCAAAGTGGGTGGACGCTGCGCCGAGGCCTGCCGCCAGATCGGTTATCGCGGTGCCGGCACCTTTGAGTTTCTCTACGAGAACGACGAGTTCTATTTCATCGAAATGAACACTCGCGTACAGGTTGAACACCCGGTCACCGAAATGGTCACCGGTATCGACATCCTGCGAGAACAGATCATGATCGCCGCCGGTGAGCCCCTCAGCTTCACGCAGGAGGATGTGACCCTGCGCGGCCACGCGGTGGAATGCCGTATCAACGCCGAAGATCCGAAAAACTTCATGCCCAGCCCCGGCACCATCACCCAGCTGCATGTTCCGGGCGGCATGGGGGTGCGCGTCGAGAGCCACATCTACAATGGCTACCGGGTGCCGCCCCACTACGACTCGATGATCGGCAAGCTGATCACCCACGGTGACACTCGTGAATCCGCCATCGCGCGGATGCGCATCGCCCTGGCCGAGATGGTGATTGGCGGCATCAAGTGCAACATCCCGCTGCAGCAGGAGATCATGAAGGACGCCGCCTTCCAGGCTGGCGGCGCCAACATCCACTACCTGGAAGAAAAACTGGGACTCTGACGAGCCACTGTTGAACTTTCACCTTGAATTAGGGTGCACGCATTGCGTGCAGCCTAATTCAACATTCACAATTCAAGATTGATTCCATGCCCTGGCTGCAACTCTCCATCGAGACTGACGAGGATCGCGCACCGCTGCTGGAGCTGGTTTTCGAGGGCCTCGGTGCGCTCTCCGTCACGCTGGGTGACGCCGGCAACCAACCGCTGCTGGAACCCAAACCCGGCGAGGAGCAGCTCTGGCATGCTACCCGCGTCACCGCCCTGTTTGAGGCCGAGCGGAACATCGACGAACTACGCGCCGCCCTCAACCAAGCACTCGCCGCTGATGTCAGCCTCAACTTGAACATCGAGCGCCTCGAAGACCAGGTCTGGGAGCGGACCTGGCTGGAGCACTTCAAGCCGATGCAATTCGGCCAGCGACTATGGATCTGTCCGGATGGACAGCAGGTGACGGCAAGCGATGCCGTGCTGGTCAAGCTCGACCCCGGCCTCGCCTTCGGCACCGGCACCCACCCCACCACCGCGCTCTGCCTGGAATGGCTGGAGGGGCAGGATCTGCGCGGCAAACGCATCATCGACTATGGCTGCGGCTCGGGCATTCTGGCCATCGCCGCGCTGCTGCTGGGGGCGGAACGCGCCATCGCGGTGGACTACGATCCCCAAGCGCTGGAGGCAACCCAGGCCAACGCCGAGAAAAACGGCGTCGCCGGGCGGCTGGAGATCTGCCTACCAGAACAGACCCCGCAAACCGAAAACGACCTGTTGCTGGCCAACATCCTTGCCGGACCGCTGATCGAACTCGCATCCACACTGATGCAACTGATCCAGCCCGGCGCACCCTTTGCCCTCTCCGGCATACTGCAGGAGCAGGCGGAACAGGTTAGCGCCGCCTATCGCCCATTCGCCGAGATGCAACCAGCGCAGCAACAGGCGGAGTGGATACGCCTGGGTGGCACTAAAATCTAAATGGTATTGCCACATCCGGCATCACCATGGAGGAGAGCAGGATGAAGCAACCAACACGTGTTTGTGATCTCCAGCAACTGTGTGAGGGCGAGGGCCACCGGGTGGTGGTCAACGGCCGTCCACTGGCGCTGTTTCTCGATCAGGGCCGGATCTACGCCCTCGACGACCGCTGTCCGCACCGGGAGGGGCAGATGTCCCGTGGTCGGGTGCAGAACGGCGAGGCGATCTGCCCACTGCATCAGTGGAACTTTGACCTGGAAACCGGCGTATCCCCTTACAACCCCCACGACCGCATCGCCACCTTTCCCGCCGAACTGCGCGACGACGGGGTCTATGTAGATGCCACTGCAGTTCCGCCTCTGCCGACGGCCAGCTTCTCCGGCTATCAGGGTGAGTGGCGACGCTGGCAACAGGATGCCCGCGGCCATGCCCTGATCAAACGCCTCGCCAAGGGAGGCAGACCCACCGTCGAGGCGATGGGCGCGCCACCCCAGCAGCTCTCCGAGCTCGTCGACTTTAGCCATTTCCACCTCAAGGCGGGGCAGCTGCAGCAACTCCCCAGGCTCGCAGAGGAGACGGTGCAGACCGCCGTCAGCATCGGCCAAGGCGCAGGCAGACCACTCAGACTGGCGCTGCCCGTCTACATCTCCCACATGTCCTTTGGCGCACTCTCCAAGGAGGCGAAGATCGCCCTGGCACAGGGCTCGACAGCGGCCGACAGCCTGATCGGTTCCGGCGAGGGCGGCCTGCTGCCGCAGGAGCGGCAGGCGGCGAAACGTTATATCCTCGAGATGGCGAGCGGCTACTTCGGCTGGAATGAGCAGAATATCCTCCTCGCCGATGCGCTGGAGATCAAACTGGGGCAGTCGGCCAAACCCGGCCTGGGTGGCGAACTGCCCGGCGGCAAGGTCACGGGAGAGATCGCCCAGGTTAGAGGGCTCGCACCAGGCACCAGCGCCCACTCGCCGGCCCGCTTTCCCGATATCGACAGCCTCACAGGGCTCGCCCGGCGAATCGAAGAGATTCGTGCCCTGGATGGCGGCGAGCGCCCCATTGGTATCAAGTTTGCCGCCAACGATGTCACGGCAGACACCCAGGCGGCGCTCTCGCTGCAACCCGACTTCATCACCATCGACGGTTTTGGCGGCGGCACCGGTGCCGCCCCTGTGCATGTGCGGGATCAATTCGGCATGCCACTGGTGAAAGCGCTGCCGATTGCGCGGCAGCTGATCGATGCACACAATCGGCAACACCTGGAGCGCCCGGTCAGTCTGATCGCCACTGGCGGCATCCGCACCCCCGATGAGATGTTCAAGGCGCTGGCGCTGGGCGCCGATGCCTGTGCCCTAGCCACCGCGGCGCTGTTTGCTTTGGGCTGCGAATACTACCGCGCTTGCGGCTCCAACGAGTGTCCGGTAGGCATCACCTCGCAGCAGGCCGAACTGCGTCGTCGTATCGATATCGACAAGGGGGCACAGCGGGT
>Ga0256843_1000711_pt1 | contig 27865 bp, 24 predicted proteins | sample AlvinellametaG_FD_191572 | JGI IMG/M metagenome (GOLD analysis project Ga0256843, IMG submission 191572) | Pompeii worm associated microbial communities from hydrothermal vent at the East Pacific Rise, Pacific Ocean - Alvinella | ecosystem: Host-associated > Annelida > Integument > Unclassified ... | reverse complement strand
ATTAACTTATTTTTTTAAATTTTGCTACAAAAAATCATTCTGTCTCTTCACTTGGAAGTATTCTAATTGATTTTTGTACATCTTTTCTGTAAACATGTTTTCAAAATCATTTTAATCATTTTTTTGTATTTTTATAATCAATATTTATATCTTGTAATTCAAGTTCAGGATATAGTGATAATAACATATGTACAACTGCTTCATTTTCTTCTGGTGCTAATGTACATGTTGAATACATTAACGTTCAACCGACTCTAAGCATAGGTAAAATTGATTTTAGTATATCTTTTTGTAATTTAAAGTTTCTTTTAACTACTCATAAATTCCAAAATCAATATGTTTTTTCTTTATTTAAATTTATTTTTCATTCAGCTGAACACGGTAAATCAGCAATTATATGATTAAAATAATTTTTATATAACTTACTTTCTCAGTCTTCATCTATATTTTTTTCAGCTATAAGTCTTGCGTCAGTCTTTATTACTTTTACGTTTTTACAACCTTGTTTATTTAGAGTAAAGTTTAATTTATCAATTCTTATTTGATTATTATCATTTGCAATAATCTCTCATGTATTTTTCAATAATGCACTAGCTTGAGATGTTTTTCAACCAGGAGCCGCAGTAATATCTAATATTTTATTGAAATCTTCAATATCAAGTAAATCTACAGGTAGTTGACTAGAAATTGATTGCATATAAATATGTCATTTTTTATATATATCTAATTCCCATAAATCTTTTTCTTCTCAATTAAGAAGTATGTATCAATTTTTTAAAAATTTAACTTTTTCTACTTCTAAACTAGCTTCTTTTAAAGCTTTTAATACATCTTTTGTATTACTTTTTAATGTATTTATTCTAAAACTAGTTTTTCTATGGTTACAATTAAATCATTCTTCAATTGTTTTTAGTTCATCTTTTGAATAGATTTCTTCTAATCTTTCTATTAATTCTTTTGGTAATTTATTTTTCATTATTTTTTTATTTATGTAATTCTTCTAATTCTTTATTTTTTTCACGGATATATTCCATGAATTCATTTTTTTTATATTTATATATGTATATTCAGATTAAAAACATTAGTCACATCATTATATATCATATATATTCAAGTATGATTTTATAATATTCTACAAACATTACTCAAAGTAATATTATTGTGATAGCCCGAACAATAGATCAGATAATATTATAAATCATAAATTTCGTTGTTGCCATTCACATACTTCATGCGATAAATGGTAGAAAAGCTCTAGTCATTGGGTGAAATTTTCAAACAATTATTCACCATGCTCACCATTTATGAATTCATTTTTTTAGATATTTTACTTCAGTTAATCATATTCAAAACCAATTTCAATATTTTTTAAAAAAACTATCTCAATAATGTCTTCATAAAATATATCAAATCCAATTTCATATAATTGCTCATATAATAGCTACAACTATAATATAAGCTAGATGAGTATTATCTATATTTCAAAAAAATCATCATACTATAAGTAATATATTTTGACCTGGGACAACTACTCCCAAAACTGGAAATGCTTCTATTAGACTACTTGTTCAAGCAATTAAATAATTCCACATTCACATTCATTCTATTGCGACTTTCATCCATTCTATAAATTGCTCTATCCATTCTTTTTTAAATATAGATATTAATGCAAGAACAATAGTTAAACCAATTAATATTATATTTATTAATTGAAATAAAAATTTAAATATTTTTTTAATCATTTATTTTCTTTAATTTTAACTGCTCAATTCTATGTATTTTACTTTATTATTCAAATCTTTTTAATCTTATTTTCTTGCTTTTTTTTCTTTTTAAATACAATAGTTACAGATTTTATTTTGATTTTAATTAATTTTATGGACGTTTTAAAAAATAGATACATTTATTTAGGGATTTCAGCTGTTTTATTTATCATTTCATTATTTTTATTATTAGTACCTAAATTAAACTTAGGGATTGATATGACAGGAGGAATTCAAATGGATTATAATTATTCAAATTCAATAAATATACCTGAAATTAAAAAAGAACTAGAAGTTAAAAAAACTGAATTTACTTATGATTGAAAAGAAGTAATTAATAATATTAATGTATATTGAATTACAGGTCAAAAAACTGTTTCAGTTGTAGTTTGATTTTACCCTATGGATGATGCTAAAAAATTAGATGAATTGAAAATAGATTTTAAAAATCAAGTATTTGATGTTATTAAATCACAAGATACTACAGCTGTTGAAGCTAAATATATAAATATAGGTAAAAGTTTTTGAGATTATATTAGAGATACTGCTTTTATTACATTAGCTCTTGCCATAGTAGCTATTACTTTTTACGTTACTTTTGCTTTTTCTTGAGTTGTATCATGAATATCAGTAGTTTCGTTTGCAGCAATAACAGTTATTACATTATTTCATGATGTTATAATTTCTAGTGGATTATATATATTTACATCAATGTTTTTTCCAGAATTTCAAATTGATACTTTTTTTGTTACAGCTTTACTTACTATTTTAGGTTATTCAATTAATGATACAATTGTTGTATTTGATAGAATAAGAAGTAATTTGAGGCAATATGCAGGTAAAGGTTGAAAAAATTGAAAAGATTTATATGAAATAATTAATCTTTCTATTAAAGAAACTTTAACAAGAAGTATTTATACAAGTTTAACATTATTTTTTGTACTTACTACAATATTTTTATTCTGACCAGAGACTATTTCAGGTTTTATTCTTGTAATGTTATTTGGAACAATTGTGGGTACATATAGTTCTATATTTATTGCTTCACCAATACTATATATTACTAATAAAGATAAAAAATTAAGTGTATATAAAAAAGTAGTAGTTAATCCAGATGACAAAATAGTTGTTTAATTTTAGAATCAATGACAAATAAAGAAATAATTTTTAGTATCTTTAAAAATTATATAAAAACAGTATGAAAATATCATTTTTCTTTTATACTGTTTTTTTGAGCTTTCACATCTATTATTACAATATTTGAGCCAATGATTTTTTCAAAAATTATTGATCAAATAGAGCAATTTTTAAAAACCTGAGTATTTAATAAAGAAACAACTATCTATATTATTATTTTCTGGGCTTTATATATTGTTTTTACACTTATTATTCAATATATATATGATTATTTTTTCATTAATAAAAATGTAATAACAAATTACATTAAACAATCAAAAAAATATTGATGAAAAGTTATTGATATGGAATATAAAGAATATTTATCAAAAGAACAATGAAAGCTTTATAAAATATTAGATAGGTGACTAGAAAGTGAGTTTAGATTTATTCAAATAATATTTACAGATTTTTTAAAACATATTTCATGAATATTAGCTATTATTATTATTCTATTTACAATAGATTACAAAATGGCACTATTAACACTTTCAATGATACCTGTAATGACTTTTTTAGGATTATTTTTTATTAAAAAAGTTTCACCATTACAAAAAGAGCTAAACAACAAATGGGATAGTGTATATTGAAAAATATGAAATATTTTAAGTTGATTTTGATTAGCAAAAACATTACTTTTAGAAAAAAAATTTAAAAAAGATATTTCTAAAGATTTAGATAATATATCAATTGAACAATTAGATATTGATAAATATTGGAGTGTATCAAATATTTATTCGTGAATGGTTGTGATGATAGCCAGGATTATAGTTATTTGATTTTGAGTATTTTTCGTTATTAAATGAGAGCTTACATTTACTAATTTATTTATATTTTTTGCATATATTTGATGGATATATTTTCCTTTATGATTTTTATTCAGTAGATTAAAAGAAGTAACAGAAAAAGTAATTGCTGTATGAAAAATGTATAAAGAGTTTGATTCTATGGCTATTGATAATGTTAATGAATGAAAAAAAATTAATAAATTTATTTGAAATATTGAATATAAAGATGTAACGTTTTGATATTCAAAAGGATCTAGAATTCTAAATAAATTGAGTTTTAAAATAAATTCATGAGAAAAAGTAGCTTTTGTATGAAATACATGAGCATGAAAATCAACAATAATAAATTTATTATTTAGGTTTTGGGATATTGATTCTTGAAAGATACTACTTGATTGAGAAAATATTAAAAAGCTAAGTAAAGCATTTATTAGAAAAAATATTTGAATAGTTATGCAAGATAATAGTTTATTTAATACTACTATTAAGGAAAACCTACTTTTTGCTAATCCTAAAGCTTCAATAAATGATATAAAAAAGGCTTTGAAAAATGCAGAAGCTAATTTTGTATTTGATTTTAAAGATTGATTAGATACGATTATTTGAGAAAGATGATTAAAATTATCTTGAGGAGAAAAACAAAGATTAGCAATTGCTAGGCTATTCCTAAAAAATCCAAAAATATTAATATTAGATGAGGCAACTTCAGCTCTTGATAATAAAACTGAAAAACTAGTACAGAAAGCTCTTGATAAGTTAATGAAAGGTAGAACATCTATAGTTATAGCTCATAGGCTTTCTACTATTCAAAATGCAGATAAGATATTTATGTTAGAAAATTGAACAATAGTAGAATCATGAAATTATGATGAACTAATGAATAAAAAAGCTAAATTTTATAGTTTAGCTAATCCTGAACATTTAATTATAAATTAAAATTATGATAAACCATCTTTGAATAATAATGGATTGAAATCGTAGATGGGCAAAATCTAAGTTTTTGCCTACTATTGCATGACATAAAGCAGGAGCAGATAATGTAGTTAAAATAGTTGATCATGCAAACATTAAATGAATTAAATATCTTACTTTATGGGCACTATCTACTGATAATTTAAAAAAAAGAGATGAAAAAGAAGTAAAATGAATAATAAAACTAGTTAATAGTATAGAAAAATATCTAAATAAAATGCTTGTAGATAATTTAAGATTTGAAACTATTTGAGATATATCACAATTACCTAGTGAATCACAGACAATACTTAAAAACTTAAAAGAAAAAACAAAAGACAATTCATGAATAACTATGATTTTAGCTCTTATATATTGATGACAAGATGAAATAATTAGAGCTACAAAAAAAATAATAAATTCATGAATAAATCCAGATAATTTAACTAAGCAAGAGTTTAGAAAATATACTGATACTTGAAAATTTCCAGTTATTGATATGATTGTAAGAACATGATGAGATATAAGGCATTCATGATTTATGTTATATGATTCTGAATATAGCGAATACTATTTCACAGAAAAAAAATGGCCGGAATTTGATGAAAATGAATTAGATAAAGTTATAGAATCTTTTAAAAAATCTAGAAGAAATTTTTGAAAATAATTAATAATATATAAATATGCTACCAACTTGGTATAATAAATATAGGGCATTAATAGAAGAGTCTATAAATACTTATTTAGAAGATTATTTTAAGTCTGAAAAGAATACTTGATTAATTACATTTAAAGAATCAGTTTTATATTCAGTAAAGTGATGAAAAAGAATTAGAAGTATATTCGCATTAGAATTTTATTTAGTTTTTACTAAAAAAAATATTAATGATATAAAATACAATAGTGATATATTAAAATATTGTATTGCATTAGAATTATTACATGCATATAGCCTTGTTCATGATGATTTACCATCTATGGATAATGATATATTAAGAAGAGGAGAACCAACTGTATGGAAAAAATATTGAGAAGCAAATGCAGTATTAGTTTGAGATATGCTAAATTCTATGGCTTTTGAAATATTATGAAATATAGAAAAAAATGATAGTATTTTACATTATTTTGGTCAAGCAGTATGAATAAAATGAATGCTTTGATGACAAGTTTTAGACTTATATTATGAAAAAAATCCTGAAGCATTAACTCTAGATAATTTGATTGAAGTTCATAATAAAAAAACATGAGCATTAATTGAATGTTCAATTATGTGAGGTTTAATTATAGCTGAATGAGAGGTGAGTTTTGTAAAAAATGATGAAACTAATAATTTAAAAAGATTTTTAGATTTTTGAAAAAAAATATGATTAGCATTCCAGGTAAAGGATGATTTACTTGATGTTGAATGAACTATTGAAGAAACAGGGAAAAGTGTATGAGATTGAGAAGAAAAATGATTTGTTTACTTTATGGGAGTAGATAAAACTAAAAAATATCTAGATAATTTAATTAATGACTGTAGAAAAATCATATCTGAGCTAAATTCAGATAAATTATTGTTTATAGTTGATTATATTTGAAATAGAAAAAAATAAGTAAGAGATTATCTCTTACTTATTTTTAATTATTTTATCTATTAATCCATATTCTAATGCTTCTTCCGCTGTCATAAAATTATCTCTATCACAATCTTTTTCTATTTGTTTAATATCTTTTCATGTATGTTTAGCTAGTATTTTATATAATCTATTTCATGTTTTAATTATATGTTCAGCAGCTAATTTTATATCAGTAGCCTGTCATTCAGCTCATCCTAGTGGTTGATGGATCATTATTTCACTATGTGGCAAAGCATATCTTTTACCCTTAGCTCATCATGCTAATATAATTGAACCCATTGATGCAGACAATCAAATAGAAACAGTTGTAACAGGACAAGAAATATATTGCATAGTGTCATATATTGCTAATCATGCAGTTACATGTCCTCCAGGTGAATTTACATACATCGTAATTCATGCTTTTGGATTTTGCTTTTCTAAAAATAATAATTGTGCAATAACTGTATTTGCTACATGGCTATCTATTCCTTCTCATAAAAATATAACCCTATCTTCTAATAATCTAGAATAAATATCGTATGCTCTATCTCAAGATGGAGTTTTATCAATTACTGTTGGAATTAATGTACTTGTAATTTGTCTTGCTTTTCAATAAATCATTTTTTTAGGTTTTATATATTAAATCATATAGTAATATATATATTATATCAAATTAATCTATAATAAATAAATATTTAATATTTACTAATAGTATTTTATATGTTTAAAATAAAAATTGACATAATTTTATAAATAAATATATTTCTTTTCCAAAATCAAAATAAGGAGTTTCTATGAAACTAAAAAAAATAAAAAAAGGTGATGTAATAGTAACATTTTTTAATGGTGAATCGGAAAAAGGTTCAATAAGAATATTTGGTGAATCTGAAAATGATGCTAATTATGTATGTTCGGCATATTTTCCAAAAACAGATTTAGAAATATTTTTTACAGAAGATGGTGTACCAAATTATGATACACATTCAGGAGGAAATATTCAAACAGCATTTTTAAAAAGAAAAATACACAAATTAAGTTGTTTTGAATTAGATTTTACACCATTAATGAATGATAATATTTTATCGAAAGAAACTATAGAAAAGAATCTTTATGTTAACAATGAAGGCTTAGAAGTAAGGACAATGATTGGTAATTGGTTTCCTGCTCTACATGCTCCAAAGGAATATATAGATACCATTCTAGAAAAGGAATACTTTCACTTATTTAGATTAAAATTAAATGAATGAGATTTAATTTATTAAAAGACCAATTAAATGGTCTTTTTTCCTTTACAAAAGAGGAAGATTATATATATTAAATACAATATATTATTAATATAAAAGAATGACAGTTATAACAAGATTTGCTCCAAGCCCAACATGATATTTACATATTTGAAGTTTAAGAACTGTCTTATTCAATTATTTATTCACAAAGAAAAATAATTGAAAATTTATGCTCAGAATTGAGGATACAGATAGAACAAGACTAGTAGACTGAAGTGTTGAAAATATGATTAATATTTTAGCTTCTGTGTGACTTATTCCAGATGAATGACCAAATAATCCATGAGATAAATGACCATATTATCAATCTGAAAGACTTGATATTTATAAAAAACATATTGATGAATTAATTGAAAAAGATCTAGCATATTATTGTTTTTGTAGTTCTGAAAGATTAAATGAGCTAAGAGAAGAACAAACAAGTTTATGATTACCTACAAAATATGATAAAAAATGTAGATATCTTAGTAAAGAAGAAATAAAAGAAAAATTAGATTCTTGAGTTCCATATACTGTAAGATTAAAGGTACCAGATAATGTAGATATTGAATTTGAAGACCAAGTTAGATGAAAAATAAAGATAAATTCTAAAGACGTTGATGATCAAGTTTTATTAAAAACAGATTGATTTCCTACATATCATATGGCAGTTGTAGTAGATGATCACTTAATGTGAATTACTGATATCATTAGATGAGATGAATGGATTCCTTCTACACCTAAACATATTTTACTTTATAGAGCTTTTTGATGGGAAGTTCCAAAATATAGTCATGTACCTCCACTTGTTTGAGCAGATAGAAAAAAATTAAGTAAAAGAACATGAGATGTAGCTGTAGAGAAATATTTAGAAAAAGGATATCTAGTAGAAGCATTAATAAATTTCCTTGCGCTTTTAGGGTGGAATCCTAAGACAACAGAAGAGTTTTTTACTATGAATGAATTAATTGAAAAATTCGAATTAAAGAATGTTCAAAAAGCATGAGCATACTTTGATATTGAAAGATTAGATTTTTTCAATACACATTATCTTAAAACTATGGATTCAGATATTTTATTTAATAAATTTATTACATATCTTAAAAGATATGATAATGAATTTTATGAACAAATATCAAAATTTGATGAATCTTATAATAAAAAGATTTTTAATGAATTAAAATGAAGAATTAAACATTTCTCTGAATTTAAGCAATATTCAACTTTTTTCTATAATGATTCTAAAATTCCTAGTAAGGATTTAATGATAAATGAAAAAATGAAAATTACTGATATTTCTATAGTTAAAAAAGCATTAGAACTTACATTAGAAATATTAAGAGAAAAATGAGATGATTTTGAAAGTATATCAGACATAAAAGATGCTTTTGTAGAAAAAATAAAAGCAGCAGAAATGAAAAATGGTCAGGTTCTTTGGCCTGCTAGATGTGCTTTAAGTTGAGAACAATTTTCTCCAGGTTGACTTGAAATGGTATATATTTTATGAAATAAAAAGTCAATAGAAAGAATAGAAAAAGTTTTGAAAACTATATAAAAAAATGATATAATGATTAAAAGTTTAGAATTAATAAAATAAATATGAATTTTCAATCAATAAAATCAATGATGGAATCATTGGTGAAAACCTATAAATGTCCTGAGTGTTCTGAATGAATATCAGAAGCAAATATAGATATTATATGAGCAGCTTGATCAACTATAAATATTGATATTGAATGTTTTTCATGTGGAAAACATTCAATGATTAAGACTGAAATATTAGCAATTGATTTAACAGAGAAATGAATTTCTCCAGAAAATATTGAAAAATTAAAAAATGCTTTAATGAAAAATTGAACTATTAAAAGTATAGAAGAGAAAAAAATAAATGATGAAGAAATAATTTGATTAAATAAAGACTTAAAAAAATGAAAACTTAATGTTTCAGATCTATTAGGTTAATTATAAAATTGATTTTCAAAAGAAATAGAATATATTTAATATATATTTTATTTCTTTTTTTATTAAAATGATTAAAAAACTTTTACTAAGTATAGTTATATTATTTATAGCTTATGTTTTATTAATTTTTTCAGCTCCAAATATAGCTTGAGCAATTGAACAATTATTATGATTAGATGGTTTAAATCAAAAAATAATAGATTTTAGAGATTCATTTAATGATAAATCAACATCAATTCCAAGTAAAGATGAATTACTTAGTTGAGCTCTTGACCTAAAAGATAATATAATAGAATGAGTAGATACAACAAAAGAAAAAATAGACTCATTTAGAGAAACAATGTCATGAGTAGAAGACACTTATAATGACTTAAGAGATTGATATAATGAAGTAAAAGATTTCATAGATACAAATTCATGAAAAATAGATGATGCAAAAGAAATACTAAATACTGTTTCAGATATTACACAAACACTTACTAATACATGAGAAACTAATTAATATAATATGTTAAACGATAAAAATTTTATAAATATAGTCTTTGAAATAGCTAAATGATCAAAGTGTGTTTCAAGACAGGTATGAGCTATTATAGTAAAAGATAATAGAATACTTTCTACAGGTTATAATTGAAGTCCAGCTTGATACACTAATTGTAATGAGCGTTTTAATTGAGTATATTGACCTGAACATCATGATTGGTCAGCAAAATACGAAATACATGCTGAAATGAATGCTGTTTTATGGGCAGCTAGAAATTGAGTTTCTATAGAATGAGCAACAATATATTGTACATATCAACCATGTTTTGATTGTACAAAAAATATAATATGAGCATGAATAAAACATATTGTTTATAAAGATAAATATAAACATTATACTTGAAGTGAAGCTGAAGATTTTATACATGATACATGATGTACTATTCGTCAAATTAATGATTAAAAAAATTTGCATTAAAATAGTAAAGTATGTTATAATATAGTTATATATTATATAAAAAATATTTATGGCAAATTTATCAGTAAGTCCAATATTAGACTTTGCAATTAAAAAATGAGCTTCAGATATCCATATTACTGAAGGTTCTTTTATTGTATTAAGAGTAAATTGAAAATTACTTTCTCTTGAATCTACATGAAAGCTAGAAAAAATAAAAGTAAACCAAATACTTTTGGAGCTTTTATGAGAACAAAAGGATTTAATAAAAGAATTTTTAACTAAAAAAGATTTGGATTTTAGTTATTTATCACAACTATGAACTACATTTAGAGTGAATGCATTTTTTAAATTATGAAAAATCTCACTTGTAATGAGAAAAATCGAGACAAATGTAAAAACTCCCGATGAATTAATGTTACCAGAATGAGCAAAAGAAATAACTAAACTAAAAAGTTGATTAGTAGTAGTAGCTTGACCTGCGTGATCATGAAAATCAACAACTATAACTACACTTTTAGAGGAAATAAATAAAACTAGAGGTGAACATATTATTACAATTGAAGATCCAGTTGAATTTGTATTTAGTAATAAAAAATCTATTTTTTCTCAAAGAAATGTAGGTAGAGATACTGACTCAATTAATTCAGCATTAAGATCTGCATTTAGGGAAGATTCAAATATTGTAATGATTTGAGAGATTAGAGATGCAAAAACATTTAATTTAGCTATGGATATGGCTGAAAGCTGAATATTAGTTATTACTAGTATAAGTGCATCATCTACATGAGATACTCTTAAAAAAATATTTTGATTTTATAATAACGATGAACAAATAACTATTCATAATAGATTGGCATCTATATTAAAAGCAACATTATTTCAAAAACTGGTTGTAAATAAAAATAATGATTGAAGAGTAGCAGTATTTGAGGTAATGAAAGTAAATGATAATATCGAATTATTATTAAAATCATGAAAAACAAATGAACTAGCTAATTTAATACATGTTTCATGAAAGGATAATATGATATCACTCACAAGATATGCTGATACATTAGTTGAAAAATGATTAATTACACAAGAATTTAAAGAATTAAAATTTCCAATGGAATAAAAAAAAGACAAACTTGATTGTCTTTTTTTTTCTTATATAATTATCGAAATTTTAAAAATAATTAAATATTAGTGAAAAAATATTTTATACAAACATTTGGTTGTGCAATGAACCAAGCTGATAGTGAAAAAATAAACATGATTTTATTGCAATCAGGTTTTTTTAGGGTAAATGATTGGAAACAAGCAGATCTTGTTATTTTTAACACGTGTTCAGTTAGACAAAAATGAGAAGATAAGGTATTTTGAATGCTTGAAGAAATAGATAGAGAAAATAAAAAAAATAATAAGAATATCATAGTTTGAATAACTGGTTGTATGGTTAGAAAAACTGGTATAGATTGAAAATACTTGAATAATTATAAAAGAGACAAAAATAAAGCTAAAGATATAGTACTAGCAAAAAATGAAACATCAATCTTTAATAATGATGATAAACTTTTCCCTAGATCAGATTGAAAACTAGCTTTCACTCTTAGAATAGAGGATACTAAATATTTACCTCTTATTTTGACTCATATTTTATGAGAAAATTTTTGAAATGACTATTCATTTGATGATTATTTAAAGCAAAAACAATTAAGAGAAAATCCTGCGAGTGCTATTATTATTATTCAATCGTGATGTGATAATTATTGTACATATTGTATTGTACCACACACTAGAGGTAAAGAAAATTCTAGATCAATAGAAGATATTGTAAATGAGGCTAAAGAAGCAGTTGAAAATTGAGCAAAAGAAATAACTTTGGTATGACAAAACGTTAATTCATATTGAAAACAATGGATAGATAGAAAATATTGGAATGAAGAAAAGTGAAAATGGAATGAATGATTATGAAAATCACCATTTAGAGAATTATTAGAAAAACTTAATGAAATAGAATGACTTGATAGAATTAGATTTACATCAAGTAATCCTCATGATATGACTCAAGACATACTTGATGCACATTTCGAGTTAGATAAATTATGTAATTACCTACATTTTGCATTACAATCATGAAGTGATGAAATGTTGAAAAGAATGAATAGAAGGCACAAATATGAGGATTTTAAGAGAATGGTTAAATATTTAAGGTCAAAAGATCCTTATTTTGCAATATCAACAGATATAATAGTATGATTTTCTGGAGAAACTGAAGAAATGTTTGATATGACAAAAAAGGCATTTGAAGAATGTGAATTCGATTTTACATATAATGCTAGATATTCAGTAAGAAAATGAACTATTGCCGCTAAAATATATCCAGATGATATTACTAATGAACAAAAGGCAGAAAGATGGCATATATTAAATGATATGTTGCTTAATAGTATATCAAAAAGAAACCAAATGATGTTAAATAGGGAAGAAAAGGTACTTATTTCATGAGAAAAAGAATGAGAGTTCATATGAAGAACAAGAAATTTTAAAGAAGTAAGATTTCCAAAAGAAGATTGAATTAATATTTGAGATTTAGTTAATGTGAAAATATTAGAGCTTGATAGATATATTTTAAAATGAAAATTAGTATAAAAAAATGAAGTAAACCTAGGTTTACTTCATTTTTAATTTAAATATTTCTCTTCAAACTAATTGTTTTTCTCTTTTATATAAAAGACTTCAATTTTCAGTAGGCTTAATTATATAGTCTTTAGGAAATAGATTTTGTATATTACAATATTTATTTAATACATCATATATTTCAGTAAAAAATATAATTTTTCATTTCATTTCCCAATATGGAAAACAAATTACTAGATTTCAATTATAATTAATTTGTTTTAATCATGTAAAAAATCTATCATATAATTCAGTTAATGATTCTTTTTGTTTATTTATCCTGTCCATACTGATGTTTTTTTGAGTCATCATTTCTCACAAATATCATTCAGTAACTATAGAATCAATTTCTTTATTTAATAATATATCTGATTCATGTATAAATTTTGAATTAAGTTTTATTATTTTAAAATCATCTAATTTTATATTTTCTTGTTTAATGAATGATTTAATATTATTTGTAGTATTTTCTACCATTTTTTCATTTAAATCACTTCAATATACTTCCTTATTTCACATTAAAATAGACTCTATTAAAACTGTTCATAATCAAACAAATGGATCATAAATAGTTTTTCATCAAGCAATATTTATCATCATTTGACAAAGTTTAGGAGGAAGCATTCATGTTTGCATATCTCTATCTTTTTGCCAATCTCTTTTAGAATAGTTATTTATATCTTGAACCCATATAGTTCTTCAAAAAAATCTTTTATCTTTTGAATATATAAAAGTGTAATCCGTACCTGATTTAACTAATTTTTCTCATAATATTTGTGCAGAACTAAGATTTTTAAAATCTTTATTTATAAACCTAGAAGAAACTCATTGTCATTTAAATTCTTTCTTTTGGTTCATCAAAATCGTTTTAAGGTTTTGTTTCTCTCAAAATAGACTTATTCAGTATTTAAATTTTCATTCTTTATTTAATCAGTCTTCTAAAATAGTTGAATCATTGAATACTTCTATTATTTTTATTGTTCATCAAAGAGTATTTGCTTTATTTAAAACATTATCTTTATCTATATTATCAAGTATTAAAAAATTACTACCTAAAAAGACTGTTTTTCACTCAGGAAAAACAGCTAATATTTCAGCAACAGATAATTTATACTCTCTTCATAATTGAAATCCTATCATTTTTATTTTAAGTTTAATTTTTCTACTAATTCATTAAATACATCTTCAACTGGTTGATCAGCATTAACTTCTATTAAATTACCATTTTTTCTATATTCTGCAACTAAAGGTAAAGCTTTTTCTATATAAAGCTCTATTCTTTTAACTATAGCTGCTTCATTGTCATCAGCTCTTTTTTCAAGTTTATCTCATGTAGATGGATCAACTAAAGTTCAAGCTTTAAAAGTTTCAGAAGTTTTAGGATTATACATTCTTCAAAGTAATCTTTCTCTTGCTTTTTCTTCTGATAATTCAAAAAGAATCACTTTGTAATCTCATAATACTTTATCTGCACTTTTTTTATTTCATACATTCCTAACAAATCAATCAAAGATAGTATTTTTTCATTCACTTTTATTTTCAAGTATATCTACCATTATATTTTCAACAATTTCAGGGGAAACATGATTTCAAACTTCGATAGTTTCTTTTACTTTTTTTCATAATTCTGAATTTTCCTTTGCTATTTCTCTTAGAGCTGTTCCAGATTCAAATAATTTAAAATCATATTTTTCTTCTAATAATCTCGCTTGTGTTCATTTACCAGAACCTTGAATTCATATAAATACTAATTTCATTTCTAAATAATTATTTCTTCCTTTAATATGTAGCCTCTTTCTCCTGACAAGGAGAGAGAATTCAAGAGAGAGGTCTGTTTTTTTATTTAAAGTGTGAGAGTAATAAGCCGGATTTTGTATCTAGGTACCAATCTATCTAGGCCTATAATCACTTATAGGCTCAAGCTGAGTATATTCTTTTGAGGCAATAGAGGAAATAACCTCTCAGAATACCATTCCCATTGCATCACGTACAGTTTACCAACTCTTGCATAAGCAAGCTACATCCTAAGGATGTCTTTTCACCTTTGACCAATAAATTGGCTAGTATTGTCTCTGCGGCACTTGTGGTATTTAGGTTTTATGTATTATAACCTAAACCGAAGTAGTTATCTTCTACGCTTTCCTCATGATGTCCAGACTTTCCTCTCCAGGACAATTCCTGCAGTAGGCACCTTCTCTCACACCCGACATTATATAAATAAATAATAAAAAATCTAGTTTTTTATTATTAAAATAAAAGTCTATTGACTAAGGTTGTTCTATTTGTATAATTAGTAAAATATTTTTTATGATATACATATGGAAAAATACTGAAGTAACCTAGAATTATTAAAATGCAAATCATTAGAAAATAATATAGACGAGAAAATAGATACTACGAAAAATGATGCCAACAAAATTATTGAAGTATTTAATATTGTAAAAAAATTAGTAGATAATGATGAACAAAGTGATATAAATGAATTAATTAGTATATCGTTTAATTTTTCTGAAGAAAATAAATATCAATTATTGTATTATTTAATTGAAAATTGAATATATTTTGCTTCATTATATACAAAAAAATTTAATTTAGATACCTCAGATTTACATTTAAATGTATTTATTGAATGAATTAAAAAATGATGAGATAATTTAATTTTTAGTGATTATTTCGATGATTTTATTAGTTTATATAAAAATCCTTTAGAACTTAAGAAAAATCTATGAGTAAATTGATTTTTTGAGATATACGATTTTTTTATATTAGAATGAGATCCTGTTTGAAAAATATCAAAAAATAACACAAGAAAAGCTATTGAAAACTATGCAAAAATACATTTTGATTGAGATTTATTAAATAAATTAAATCTTTATTGAATATATGATTGGGACATTATATTAGATAATATATTTGAAGATAGTAATTATGCTAAAAAAATGTTTTTTGACTTATTTATTCTTAATAAGAAAGAAAAACAAGATTTAAAGAATATGAAAGTAGATTTTCTAAATCATAATTTCAGCAATGATGTAAATGATTTAATATTTAAAAGAGAAAATGATAATATGAGTCTGTATTCTGCTTTTGAATTTGATAGTAAAAATAAATTAGATGATATTTTAAAGATAGTAAAATTTAAATTAAATGAAATAAATGTACTTAAAAATTGATTTAATGATTTTTTAATCACATTTATAGATATAACTTGAAGAGTTGATAATATAGAATTTACATCTAAAATAAATAAATTAATTTCAAATGAAAATACTTATGAAGATTTTAATGATTTTGTTTCTAAGTTTGAAAAAATATTATCATATTATTTATACTTGTTTGAAAAAAATGATTTCAATTTTAATGTACTAATTTTTAAATCAAATTGAGATAAAGATTTTGATGATAATAAATCACAAAATAATATATTTTATACTTGAAAACAATTAAAAGCAGCTTAAAAATAATCTAAATATTTTTTATAAAAAAACATTGACATACATTTTTTAAAAAATGTTAAAAACTCTATTTTCTCTTCTATATCAACGGCAGAAGGTGTGTTGTTTACATTTTTTAAACACTAAAGCTCGTCAAGCTAAAATATTACTTTGACTAATAAAGTAAAGCGATTAAACTATTTATAGTCAAATAACGAGATAGAAATAAGAAGAGTAAGTAATAAAACGACTAAAAAAATAAAAATTATTTTTAATAAATTTATTCCAAAAGATGCAAAAACAATACCAATTAAAAAATATAGTTATCAATATTATTGATAGTATTAAAAAACAAGATTTTCTAGTTTATTTTAGAAAAATTTCAATACTTGAAATAAATGAAAAAGAAATAGTTTTTTGAGTTGTGTCTTCATTTATGAAGGATAATTTAGAAGCAAAATTTTATAATGAAGTTTTAGCTGCTACAAAATTAGAAAATAGAGAAATTGAAAAAATCTCATTTAAAATAGATGATAATATTGATAATCCATCAAATACTGATGTAATTGATTGTGCTAATTTTCTAAAAGAAGTATCTAAATCAAAAAAATCAAAAAAGAATATTGATTTTAATAATCCTATTGATCATAAAGTAGTTTCTTCAAGAACTGCAACAGAAAGATATAATCTTAAAAATTTCGTTGTTGGTACTGATAATCAATTAGCATTTTCAGCATGTGAAGCTGTGTGTAGAAATCCAGGTAAAGCTTATAATCCATTATATATTTATGGTGACGTTTGATTAGGTAAAACTCATCTATTAAGAGCTGCTTGAAATGAAATAATTAATAAATTTAAAGACAAAAATATAGTTTATACTACTGCTGATAAATTTATTACAGAATATGTTTCTGCTGTTAAAAAAAGAAGTATTGAAAGATTAAGACAAAAATATAGAGAAATGGATGTTTTAATTATTGATGATGTACAATTTCTTGCAAAAAAAGAACAAACTCAAAATGAATTATATAATATTTTTAACTTATTATATGAATCAAATAAACAAATAATTATTTCTTGAGATAGAGCTCCTAAAGAATTAGAAAATCTTGAACCAAGACTTAGAAGCAGATTTGAATGGGGTATTACAGTAGATATTGGTAGACCAGATTTTGAAACTAGACTGGCTATACTTCAAGAAAAAGCTAGAAGTAAAGAATTTATGATTCCTCAAGATGTTGCTGAATTTATAGCTGCAAATGTTACAGAAAATGTAAGAGAATTAGAGTGAGTATTGAATCAAATGGTGGCTGAATATGAATTAACTAATATTACTCCAACGTTACCTAAAATTGCAGAAAAATTAAAGAAATTAAGTTTTACAACTGATATTTTATGAAGTATTAAAGCTCCTCAAAAAACTACAATTAAAAGTTATGAAGACATTATAGCAAAAGTTGGTGAACATTTTGGTATTGAAGTTGATTGAATAAAATGATCAAATAGAAGAAAAGAATTTATGATTCCAAGACAAGTTTCTATGTATCTTCTTAAAACAAAAATGAACTATACTTATGAAAGAATAGGGAATATATTTGATTGAAGGAATCATGCAGCAGTCTTATATTCTTGTAAAAAATTAGAAAAATTAATAAAACAAGATCAATGACTATTACATGAAGTAAATACAATTAGAGATAGTATGTGAATATAACCAAAGAGAGGCTAGTAAAATAGTCTCTTTTCGTAATTAAATATAAATGGACAAAAAAATAAATGATTTATTTACTGATTTAAATGAAGAAATAAATATTTCTTGAAATAAAAAAATCAGAAAAGTAAAAACTCAACATAAATTTAAAAAATGAATAAAAGATATAGAATCCAATTTAGATAAATTGGATATTTCATGTTGTAAAAATGTTAAACTACATAAACTTAAAACAGTAAATTTCGACTCATTTTTAAAAAATAAAAAATTAAAGGATATAGATATAAGTAATAAGCCAAATATTAAAGATAAAATCATCTTATGATTCAAATGAAAAATGACATTATGATGAAATATGATATGAGTATTTCAAAAAAGAGTTTTTTTTACAAAATGATTTTTTAAAAAATTATGATTTTCAGTATTGTCCTTAGTAATAATATTATGATTATTAAGCTTAATAATAGAATTTCAAGTTAAAAGTGGTTATAATAAAATATTATCTATTAAAAACCACTCTTGAGATATAGAGTATATACAATCCGAAGTAAATAGTGCAAAATTAGATTTTATATTTGCTGATATATTATTTAAACCTTTTACAATTATACCAAATAAGAGCATTGAAAATTGATATTATTTATTAGAGTGATGAAAAAATTTAACAAAATTTTTAGATAGTTGAATACAAAGCTATTTATCTTTAAACGATTTTCTTGATAAATCATGATGACTAGAAAATATTAAATTAACTAATCTTATAACAAATTTAAAACCAGATTTAGATAAACTTAATTGATTATTATATAATGTGATATTAAGTTATGATAATGTATGAGACTTATGAAACACTGAGCTAAATAATAAGTTTAATTCTGCTAAAATTAAGCTTAAACAAACATATAATATATTAAATATTATTGATAAAGATTTTGATTTAGTTTTATCTTTATTATGACACAATAAAGAAAAGAAATATTTAGTTTTATTTCAAAATAATGATGAAATAAGGGCAACATGATGATTTATATGAAGTCTCGCTACCGTTACAATTAAAAATTGAAAAGTTATCGATTTTATAAAGGATGATGTGTATGCTTATGAATGGGAGATAAACAAGGTTTATAAAAACAAAAGCCCTGCTCCAGAGTGAATAAATAAAGTAACTGAAACATTCTGATTAAGAGATGCTAATTACTTCATAGATTTTGAATCTAGCTCAAGAAGTATAAATTTCTTTTTAAAGAAGATATGAAAAGATGTCGATTGAATAATATATATAAATCAAAATACTATACTTGATTTTTTAAAGCTAACATGACCAGTTAAACTAGATGGTATTGATGAAGAAATTACTGAGGAAAATTTTTCACTTATAATATCTACATTAGTTGAAGCTCAATCTTTTAAGGTATGAACACTTTGAACTCCTAAAAAAGTTTTATTTGATTTTGCTAATACTTATATATCAAAATTAATGAACGATAAAGACTATTTTGCCTACCTAGATATCATAATTAAAAATATAAAATCTAGAGATATTGTATTATATTCTTTTAATTCTGAAGAAAATAATTTATTATGGAAATTATGACTAAATTGAAGAATTAATTATAGTGATACATTAGATTATAGTTATCCAGTTTATACATCAATTTGATGAAATAAATCAGATAGATATATAAAACTTAAATATGAAAAATCTATTGAATATAATTACGATTGTAGTGTTGATACTGATTTAAAAATATTTAGAACACATGTTTTTTCGAAATTTGAAGAAGAAAAAATAAATACTCTACTAGATAAATATCCAATTAAAGATAAAACAAGAAAAGACATATTAAATATTCAATGAAAATGAGTAAATAAATCTTATGTTAGAGTTATTTTACCTAAGAATATTAAGGTGTTTCCAAATAAATGACAACATGTTGAAAAATATGAAAATAGTACTGTGGTAAGCTTTTATACGGATACAAGAGTTTTAGAATCAACGAATTATAATATAAAATATAGACTTATTAATACTGGATGTATGGATTATAGCTTTAAATTATACAAACAACCTTGAATTAGAGAATATTCATTAAAAATACTTGATTGAAATACAAAAAAAATGTTTGAATGAATAAAATCTGATTTTATATATAAGAAGTAAGTTTATCTTACTTCTTTTTATTAACATTAAAATTAACTTTTTATTGAAAAAATAGAGAATATAAGTATAAAATATATAGATTTAACACATTAAATATTTAAAATGCTTAATAATATTAAAAAACATATTGCTCTTGATAATCCATTAAGACTAGCTTATCATAAATTAAGAGCTATTATAGCTAGTTTTTATTATGGTTTTCCAAGTAAAGATATGACTATTATTTGAGTTACATGAACAAACTGAAAGACAACTACTTGTAATATAATTGCAAAAGGATTAAAAGAAGCCTGAAAAAAAGTTTTTATGTTTTCTACTGTAAATATAATTATTGATGATAAAGAATATCAAAATGATACTAAAATGACATCTCCTGATGCTTTTGAATTACAAAGATTACTAAAGGAAGCAAAAAATAAATGATGTGAAATTGCAATAATTGAAACAGCTAGTCATGGTATAAAAATGAATAGAGTATGGTGAATTGAATATGATATTGCTGTACTCACTAATATTACCCAAGATCACTTAGATTTACATAAAACAATGAAGGATTATGTGAATACAAAACTAAAACTTTTTAAAAATTTGATTACATCTAAAAGAAAACCTTGAGTGAAAAAGGTTGCTGTTATCAATAGGGAAAGTGATTATGCTGATTTATTTTTAGATGAAACATATAATTCATTATACACATATTGAAAAAATAGGTGAGCTGATTTAATTGCTAAAAATATAAAAGATGACTGAATAACTACATCTTTTGAAGTGGATGTAGCATGACCAAATATAAATATACAAACAAAATTAAAATGAGACTTTAATATTCAAAATATTTTAGCAGCAATCTGAGTTTTTATTGCATTAAAGATAAAGCCAGAAGAAATAGCTAAAATGATAAATAAAGTTGATTGAGTACCAGGTAGAATGGAAAATGTAGAAAATGATGAATGAATAAATATAATAGTAGACTATGCACATACTGAAGATGCTTTAGAAAAAGTGCTAGAAACAATAAAATGATTTAAAAATAGATGAAAAATTATAACAGTTTTTTGAGCGACATGAGATAGAGATAAATCAAAAAGATTTAATATGTGAAAAATAGTTTCAGAAAATTCTGACATAGTAATACTTACTCAAGATGATGATTATTCAGAAAAAACTGAAAGTATAATGAATGATGTTATCCCTGGTATAAACAGAAAGGAATGAGAAGATTTTTGGGTTATTTCAACTAGAAAAGAAGCTATTCAAACAGCATTATTTATGGCAGAAAAATGAGATGTATTATTACTTGCATGAAAATGAGATGAACATGTAATGATTACAAATGAATGACCAGTTAAATGGCACGATAAAACAGTAGTTAAAGAGCTACTTAAAGCAATAGATGATAATAAAATAATAAAAGAATAAAATGAGCTTATATCTAAAATACAGACCATCAGATTTTACAAATCTTGTATGACAATCTTTTGTAAAGGAAACTCTACAAAAAGCAATAGAAAACGACAAAACGGTTTGAGCGTATTTATTTTGTTGACCAAGATGAACAGGGAAAACTTCAACAGCAAGAATATTTGCAAAAGCTGTTAATTGTGAAAATCCAAACAAATGAAACCCTTGTTTAAAATGTAGTGTTTGTTTAGACTTTGCTGATGAAAAACTAATAGATATTATTGAAATAGATGCAGCTAGTCATACTTGAGTTGATAACATAAGAGAAATAATAGAAAAAGCACAGTTTTCACCAAACAAAACTAAATACAAAATCTATATTATAGATGAAGTACATATGTTAAGTAAATGAGCATTTAATGCCTTATTAAAAATATTAGAAGAACCACCTAAGCATGTTAAGTTTATACTAGCAACTACTGAAACACATAAAGTACCAGAAACAATCATATCTCGTTGTCAAAGATATGACTTTAAAAGGATTTCAGATATAGATATAAAAAATAGACTTTGATTTATTGCAAAATCAGAATGAATAAATGCAGATGAAAAATCTATAGAATATATCATAAAAAATAGTTCTGGTTGACTTAGAAATGCTATCTCTCTTTTTGAACAACTTATAGAAGATTCAAAAATAGATTATGAAAATATAGTTAAAAAACTAGAAATAGTAGATGAAAATGAAATAAGTAACTTTTTAGAAAAATTAGTTAATTCAGATAAATCTGTTATAGAAATATTAGATAAAAATATTTCAGATTGAAAAAATATTAAACTATTTTTTAAAGAATTGTTATTTTTTACTAAAAATAAATCATTAGAAGAATTAAAAAAATGAAATAATATTATAAAATATATCAAAATACTTGATATATTAGATGACACTTATAGTAAAACAAAAAACTCTTTAGATGAAAATATTACTTTCACAATTTGAATATTAAAAATATTAGAATGATATACTAGTAATGAAAAAAACAAGGACGAAAAAATAGAAAACACAAAGATTGCAAAGCAAGAAAAAAAAGAAGAAGAAAAAGAAGTTATAGATACTATTAAAAAACAAAAAAAAGAAGAATTAAAAGTAGAAGATATTTGAGATATTTTTGGTGACGAAATAATTAAAAAAGATGATAATAAATCTAAAGCAATAGCTTTTGATTCAAATTCTTTTATAAATAAATTAAAAGAAAATTGAGCAAAATGATGACTTACTATGAATATAAGAGCAGCAACAATCACTATAGATAACAATATACTGACAATCAAAACAAAAACTAGCTTCGCAAGAAAATGAATTGATAATTCTGATAATCTGAATTTAATGACAAAATCATTAATAGATATGTGAATTGAAGATCCAAAAATAAATATAACTTAACATAATATATGTATTGTTTAGTTTGTCCATTTTCCAAAACATTTGATGAGGTCTGAGTTACTTATAAAGTACCAGACCTTTTAACTAGTGAAATGAAATTGTGACAAATAGTTAATATTCCTTTAAAAAATAAAAATGAGCTGGCAATAATTATAGATATTACAAATAGTTTAGATATTGATTTTGATGAATCAAAAATAAAAGAAATTATTTCTATAAAAAATAACTTTGTATTTTTATCTGACTATAGAGTAAAACTAATTAAATGGATTGCTAAACATTATTATACAGCTATACATAATTCTTTTTCTTTGTTTATCCCTAAAAACCTAAAAGAAAAAATAATAAAAGATAAAGTAAAAACAGATAAAAACGAAGAATTTAACTATACTTTTAATTATACAAACAAATTATCACAATCCCAAGAAAAAGCATATAAAGAAATTAAAAACTCAAAAAACAAAAAAATACTACTTTATTGACTTACATGAAGTTGAAAAACAGAATTATATATCAATCTAATAAAAGAAAATCTAGATAAAAATAAACAATCCCTTTTTTTAATACCAGAAATCATATTAACTAATCAATTATCTGATAAAATAAAAAATATCTTTTGAGATAATGTATTAATAATCAATTCAACAATAACAGAAGCAAATAAAACTAAAAACTGGATAAATATAAACAATAATAATGCAAAAATAATAATAGGAACAAGATCAGCATTATTTTATCCATATAACAATCTTTGACTTATAATTATAGATGAAGAGCATGATAATTCATATATTTCTGACTCGTCTCCTAGATATAATGCTATTGAAGTATCTGAAAAAATAACAGAATTAAATTGAAACACACTAATATTATGAAGTGGTACACCAAGTATAAATTCTATGTATAAGGCTGTTAAATGAGAGTATCAATTAATAAATATTTTAGATAAATACAATAAAAATATATAACTGTCAATCTAAAATAAAATTTCACATCAAAAAATTAAGATAAAATTAAGGTCATGTAAGTATAGTAAAAATGTTAATTGTTTTTATTTTAAAATAAATATATATTTATGAAAAAGATATTTAATTTATTATTTATAATAATATGTATAATATTTTTACTTACTAATATATCATATGCAGAAAACACATATAATGATGCATGCTGAATAGAAAATACTTGAACATGAGATACAGATTTATATTATGCTAAGCTTAATAATCAAGATACTGCTAAAGTAGGATATAATCTAATAAATAACACCTATTTTTTAAATACTATAGACTCATCTACATGAGCTATTTATAAAGAAAATATAAATTTTTCATTTAAAAATGTATGATGAGAACTACTTTGAGATATAAATTCTGAAATATACAATTTAGAATTTATATACAATACTTGATCTATTTTATATTTCAAGGATTATTCAAACAATAATAAAATATATACTATAGATATAGAAAATAAACAAGATTTTAGTTTAAAACTATTTAATAATCTTAATAATTTTCTATATCTTTTTTCTGAATGAGGATATATTTATTATAAAAATCCATCTGATAATTATAAAATATATAAAATAAAAGAAACATGTACAAATCCTGATTTAAGAGGATATAAAATAACATGAACTACTCAAAGTAATTATGTATTTGAAAATTGAGATTATATCTATTATAGAAATACAAATACAGCAAATCAACTATACAAAATCAAAAAAGATTGAACTGATTTAAATAATACTTGAGAAAAAGTATCAGATGCAGTTATATATAATATGAAAGTAGATAATATATCATCATGAGGTTATCATTATCTATTTAATGATAATGATTGGGTATATCTAAAAGACATTGATAACAAAATATATAGATTAGATTTAAATTTTGTACCTTCTTGAATAATACAAGATAATCTTCCAGCAGAAAGAAATGACCCAGAATTAATATTAGATAATATAGATGATAATATTGATTTTTTAATAGCTGATGATAATTATATATATTACAAAAAAAATATTGAAAATGATATATGAATAATTAAAGATCCATTTTTAGAGCCTTCATATACAGAAGAAATATATAGAATCAAAAAAGATTGAACAAATAATGAGTTAATATATCAAAGTAGTAACACAAGCAATTCTTTCAATTGAGAATTTATTAAACAAGACACTAATTATCTATATATTCAATATTGAGATTTTAGTATGTATCCTTACAAACTAAAAAAGGACTGAACAGAGTTCTCAAAACTATTTGATATAAATTTTCCACATAGTTATCTACTAGATAATGGAGAATTATATTATTTTGATATGAATCATATAAATAGTTTTTTTAGATATAGAGTAGATTGAACTAATGATTTTTATTTAAAAAATGATAATACATATGAAAGTAACAAAATACTAGTTTCAACATGAATAACAGATATAAACATAAGTCTAGATACTACCTTAGAAAATAATACTAGTTATAATTTTTATATTGCTAATAAACAAATAGAAACAGTATTATTTAATGGTATTGAAACATGAGTGTACACAGATCAAAGATGAATATTTATAGATAAATTTCAAATAAATAACCTTTCTTTATTAGATAATATAAATCAAATAAATATTTGAGATATAGTTATATTAGAAAAGGATTGATTAAAATATTATTTTACAGTTATTTTTAAAGATGATATTTCAGTTGATTTTGCAGAAAATCTAGACTTAGGTCGTGATACAGATTTATCATGAGCTAAAGTCTTGATTTATTCAAATGACTATAAACAAATAGATAATACATTATTAGATTGAAAATAGTGCTATAAATATAGCTAACACTCTTTGAGAAAACAATTGAGAGCTATATTATAAAATAGAGTTATTTTCTGATGATTTAAAAACTAGTCCTGTTGTGAATAGTGTGGAGATAAGTGACTATAAACTTAATAAACCAGAAAATTTAAAACAATACATAAAAAGTCCTCTACTTGAAAAAGAAGAAGTGTATTTGTGAAAGAAAATATGAAAATTTCAATCATGAAGCTGAGTTATTTTAGAAGCAGATATAGTAAATAATAATATAAGTCAAAAAATAGTTTTTAATGTTTATAGTAGTTGAACTACCATACCATTAATAACTAAAGAAACATGATTTATTACATGATGAACTACATGAATAATATTACCATACATTTGACCATGAGATTACTATTGGGAAGCATATACTGAAGATGTAAACTGAAATAAAAGTGAAATAGTATGATTTTGATGAAACTCTAAATTAGAAACAGATTATAGTCTATTTGAATGATTTGAGCCTTATCCTTATGGGTATAAGTTTATTAATAATAATCCTGATTATACATTATTAACATGAACTATTATAGAAAATAATTGAATAAGAGAAATAGAGAATGGTAGTAAATGGGAAATATTAGATTTAATTTTTCCATTATCATTATTTAATAATAATTTAAATAAATACATTGATGCATTTGAAATGATATGACTTAATAATGAGAAACCTCATATATTTGCATGAAATTGTTTTTGATTATCATTAACTTCAGTTACTCAATTTTTAAATTTACCATATGTTAAAAATAATTTTCCTGAATTTTCTAAATTAATTTGAAATTGATATATATGGGATAAAATAAATATAGAAAGTTCTACAGATAATAGTAATTGGGTATGATATAATGATATAATAAAAACTATATTAGCTAATCAATTATTTCAATATGAAAGTAATTATTCAAACTTGGAAAATGAATCATATACTAATATGAAACCAATTGATATTTTAAATACAATAAAGGATAATCCAGAAAAAAATTATATTTTAACATTTAAATGAAAAGATAATTGTTTATTTTTAGATTTTTTATGTACATCTAACCCTTGACATGCAGTAGTACCATATAAAGTAGAATGAAATAAAATTTATATATGGGACAATAATTTTCCTTATCCTTTTTTAGAAACTAAGAATTGAAAATTCTATTCATATAACCGTTATATAGAAATAAATTTTAAAAATAATACATATATAGCTAATTGATATGACCGGGATATTTTTAAAAAGATTTGAATAGTTGAAGTTAATAATGCATTATATGATAATAATTTATCTTTACCAGGGTGATTTAATAAAAAAGATACTATGTATACTATTTCATGATTAGTTGATTTTATAATAAAGGATTCATATTGAAATAAATCTGGATTTATTAATTGAAATATAATTAATGAAATTGCATGAGTTAATGTATTAAGTAATTTAAATATAACTAATTCTAATTTAAATTGATTTAATAAAATATATTTACCTAATAAATTAGATTGACTAAGTATAGAAATAAAATGAAATACAGAAGAATCATATGATTTAATGATAGCATGATGAGATTATTATACGAAATATCAAATGTAGAAACAAGTACTTGAGAAATAGATATTTATAGTATTACAGGAGAAAATATTCAAATAGATTTTGATGATAATAAGATATGAAAATATAATTTACTAGTAGATAATTTTCAAAATAACTGAACATGAACAGTATATATTCAAGATATAGAATCAAATATATGATTAC
>Ga0256843_1000710_pt1 | contig 27887 bp, 30 predicted proteins | sample AlvinellametaG_FD_191572 | JGI IMG/M metagenome (GOLD analysis project Ga0256843, IMG submission 191572) | Pompeii worm associated microbial communities from hydrothermal vent at the East Pacific Rise, Pacific Ocean - Alvinella | ecosystem: Host-associated > Annelida > Integument > Unclassified ... | reverse complement strand
CCTTTGAAATATTTGATAATGCAAACGAGCTTATGGAGTATTTCGGAATCAAAAAATACGGAAACTTCAACGGAAAAAACAATCCTACAATTCACGGAGAAAAACCTCACAACTACAAAGAAGCGCTTGAAGTTTTGAAAAAAATTAGAAGCAAAAGAGAATTCCCTTTTATCGATACGAAAAAGATAACGGCTTGGAACGCCATGATGATAAGTGCGCTATATAAAGCGTCCGAGTTTGATGAAAAATATCTAAAAACCGCACGTAAAACTTTGGATAAACTCCTTGAAATTATGTATGAGAAAAAACTTTATCATTCATATAATAAACAAGAAAAAAACAAAAAAGAGGCTCTTTTGGAAGATTATGCCTATCTTATAAAAGCTTTGATTGATGCGTACGAGCATACGTATGAAAAAAGATATCTTGATTTTGCGAATAAATTGGCAAAAGAATCTTTAAAATTTAAAAAAGAGTCTTGGTATATGAACGAAGCGAAAAATATAGAAGCGGACTATTCGGACTCTTCATACGCAAGTTCGCTTGGAGTTTTGGCAAACGATTTTTATGATTTGGCGCTTTTGAATTATAGTTTCGAATATCTTAATTTAGCAAGAGAAATCATAAAAAACGGAGGATATTACATAAACAACTATCCTCTTTTTTATCCGAGTATCACCAAAGCAGCGCTCAAAGATATTTATAAAGAGTATGTTATCACTTCTAAAAAGCCGCTATTTGATTATGAGTTTGATTATCCGTATATTTTATGGAAAGAGGGAGAAGATTATGAAATTTGCGTAGTGGATAGATGTCTTAAGCGCTCTTCTTCTCTTGATGAGTTATTAGAGGGAATTCGATAATAAACTCTACTCCTTTTCCTTCGTCGCTGTTTACTTTTATTTTCGCTTTATGAAGAGTTAGGATGTTTTTTACGATACTAAGTCCAAGTCCGAAACCTTTTATTTTTTTGTTGTGAGATTCGTCGACTCTATAAAATTCGTCGAAAATAAAAGGAAGTTTCTCTTTTGGAATTCCGATTCCGTTGTCTTTTATCGTTAAGATTATTTTGTGTTTGTTTTTTTCGAGTTTGATTACGATTTTGTTGGCTCCGTATTTAATCGAGTTTTCGATTATATTGCTAAGAGCCATTTTAAGAAGCGTTTTGTCACCTTTTATGTCGTATTCCTCGTCGCCGAAGTCGAGTTCGAACTCTATTTTTTCTGCATATTTTTCAAAAAGCTCCAAAATCAGCTCTTCTAAGTCCACATCTTCTAATTTTATTTTTTTGGTCTCTTTTGTTAAAAAGAGCAGTTTTTCGGTTATGTCGTTGATGTAATTTATCTCTTGAAGCATTGATTTTAGGGTCTTTTCACAATCTTTGGTATTGTTCATAAGAGCCACTTCGATTTCGCTTTTCATAATTGCAAGAGGAGTTTTTAGTTCGTGAGAGACGTTTGAATTGAATCGTTTTAGCTTTGCAAAACTCATTTCAATCTGTTTTGCTATTGCGTCGATAAATTTATAACCTATCATCAAAATTATCAGATAAATTACGAAACTGATTAAAATCGAGATAGTTTTGATGATATTTATCCTGTCGTCGTTTGTCGAATAGAGTGTGGCTATTTGGACGATATATCCGTTTTTTTCGGCCGAATAAGAGAGTACTTTTTCTCTTACACCGTTGATTCTGATTTTTTGGATTTTGTAGCCTAATTTGATATTTTTTAGCTGCTGTTTGTTCATAGGTTTTATAAGACGTACAAAAAGCGGGAAAACTTTATATTTATGTTGAATATCGACAAGCGCTTCTTTGTTAAAATGAGTAGGATTGATTTCTGCGGCTACGAGAGCCAATTTGTCTTTTAGGTGGGTATCGAAGCTTTTTACAAGAGCGAACATCAAAGCGCCCTCGAAAAAGGCGATAATTAAAAAGACGGTAAGGGCGAATTTATAAAAAAGTTCGTTTCTTAAATTATTCATCGCTTATTTTAAAGCCCATACCGCGAATGGTTTTGATAAGTTTTTTGTCGTGGTCTTTGTCTATTTTTTTTCTGATGTGAGAGATATATACGTTAATTACATTTGATGTGATTTCGTCTCCGAGTTCCCAAAGATTTTCGCTAATCATTTGAGGAGTTACGATTTTGTTTTTGTTAATCATAAGATATTTTAATAACTCGAATTGTTTTGCCGTTAAATCGATATGTTTTCCGGCTCTTTTTACTTCTTTCGTATCCGGATTGAGCTCTAAATCGGCGATTTTAAGTACGTTTTCGCTGATATTGTGACTTCTTCTGTATAGAGCCTTCAGTCTTGCTACAAGCTCGTCAAAATCGAAAGGTTTCGTCAAATAATCATCCGCAACGCTTAAACCTTCCACTTTGTCTTCAACGTCGCCTTTTGCAGTAAGAATTAAAGCCGGAGTCGTAATATTGTCTTTTCTTAATTTTTTAATCAAATCGATTCCACTAATTTTCGGTATCATCCAATCCACGATTAATACGTCGTATTGATTGTTCGAAGCAAGATATAGCCCTTCTTCGCCGTCAGTTGCCGTATCAACTCTAAAGTCGAATTTTTTTAGACCCTCTTTGATAGATTCAAGAAGTTTCTCGTCATCTTCAATAAGTAAGATTTTCATAGTGGCTCCTTTTTATTAATTGATAATATTATAACGCAAAAAATGTTAAAATTCTGTTAAAAAGGAAGCGAATGTTACTTGCTATCGAGAGTAGTTGTGATGATTCGAGTATTGCCGTTATGGATATAAAAACAAAAGAGCTGCTCTTTCATAAAAAAATCTCCCAAGAATTACAGCACAGCAAATACGGCGGCGTAGTGCCGGAGCTTGCGAGCAGACTTCATGCCGAAGCACTTCCTAAGATTTTAAGCGAAACAAAAGAGTATTTTCCGAAACTAAAGGCAGTTTGCGTAACGAATGCTCCGGGACTAAGCGTTACACTTCAAGAGGGTGTTATGATGGCAAAAGCGCTTTCAATCGCTCTGAATTTGCCGTTAATAGGCGTTAATCATCTAATAGGGCATATTTATTCGCTTTTTATCGGAAAAGAAGAGATAAAACCTTTAATGGTGCTTTTGGTTAGCGGCGGACATACGAAAATATTGCAATTTAACGGAATAGACGACGTTTGTGAAATCGCAACTACTCTTGATGACAGCTTTGGCGAAAGCTTTGATAAAGTAGCAAAAATGCTGAAATTAGGGTATCCGGGAGGTCCTATTATAGAGGAGCTTGCTAAAAAAGGAGAGGATGTTGTTTCGCTTCCTTTGCCTCTTAAAAACTCTCCTAAAATCGAATTTAGCTATTCGGGTATCAAAAACGCCGTAAGACTTGCTATTGAAAGCGGAAAATACACAGATGAAGATATAGCGCACTCTTTTCAAAAAAAAGCGATTGAACATCTTGTTTTTATGTCAAAAAGAGCTATTAAAAAATACAGACCTAAAAATTTTGCGATTGTAGGCGGTGCGAGTGCGAATAAGGTCTTAAGAAGTGAGTTTGAAAAACTTTCAAAAGAGTTTGGTTTTAATCTTTTGTATCCGGATATGAAATACACCTCCGACAATGCGGCGATGATAGCAAGAGCCGGGGTTGAGATGTATGATAAAGGGATGTTTACGGATTATAAAAATTTAAAAGTGATGCCGAGGGTAGAGTTTGGGAAGTGTGAATGATAATGGAGAATGGAAAATTGACAATGTATAATAGGGAGGGTGAAATAAGTTAAGTAGTGAGTTTGGTGTAGATAGGGAAGAGTGAAAAAAGTCTTAGAGATAAGGCAAAAAGAGAGTTGAGACGGGCAAGATATGGAAAAGAGCGGATGAAATTGGTTAAAAATAGTGAAATAGAGAAAGCAAAACTCAAAATTAAATATTAGTAAAGTGGAAAAGTACGTTTAGTTTTGAGTGTTTTTGGTGTCCGAGATATATATTGAAGTAAAAAACAAAGAAGAGAAGCAGATTATAATCTGCTTTCGTATCTTCTAAGCATCCAAAGTTTTCTAAGGATTTTCTTACGAGTAGCGATTTTTTCTTTTTTACGTCTTTCGCTTGGCGGCTCGTAAAATCTTCTCTTTCTAATTTCAACCACGATTAAGTTTCTGTCAACTTGTCTTTTGAACTTTCTGTAAGCAGATTCGAAATCTTCTCCTGGATGTACTACGATTCCTGGCACTGCTCTCACCACCTTTCTTGAAATTTTTGGAGGAGTATTATAACAAAAAAATTTTTTTTATTCAATTTGGGTGTTTGTCATTTTCGTATTGATTTCATATCGGATAATTGTCATAAAAATAAAAAAGGATGAAAAATGAACGAACAAATTATCAATATGGTAGTAGGGGCTTTACAAAGTAAACTCGGAGTTGACGCTGATAAGATAAAAGCAGGTGTTAGCGCACTATTTTCAAACGGATTTGATATTCAAAAATTGGTATCTTCTTTTTCTGGCGGAGATTTGGGCTCTATTATCTCTTCTTGGATTGGAAGCGGAAGCAATAAATCTATCGATGCGAACGGAATCAAACAGCTTTTCGGAGAAGACAAACTAAAAGAATTCGCTTCTCACGTAGGAGTGGACGAGCACAAAGCGGCGGATGCTTTAAAAGACGTAGTTCCTGATGTCGTTGATAAAATGACTCCGGACGGGGATGATATTCTTTCTCAATTAGGAGGTCTTGGAGATATAGCTAAAAAACTTTTTTAATCTTCCTTTAATCTTTCCCTTTTTTTTGCTATTATTGCTTAAAAAGGGTTTAATATGAAAAATTTTGTTAAAATCTTCGGTTTTTTTGTCTCAGTCACTCTTTTGTTGGTTGTGAATGCTTGTACGATTACTAACGATTCTTCAAAAAAAATTATAGTTCCGCAATATTTTTACGATTATGAGTTATGGGATAAAACTGCAAGAGCTTCTATAAAAGGGTATGTTATTGTAAATCCCGCAAACGGTCCGGGGGATAGTGTAAATAGTGATTATGTAAACGATATCGATAAGCTTGTTTATTACGGAAAAACTCCTATCGGTTATATTTATACCAAATGGGGAGATAGAAATATAGACGATGTAAAAGCCGATATTGATAAATGGCTTGAGTTTTATCCTAAAATCAAAGGTTTTTTTGTAGACGAATGTTCGAATCAAGACGACAGATTCGAATATTACAGAGAACTTGCCGATTATATAAAATCGAAAGGCGATTATAAAATAGTATTAAATCCGGGAGCTTTGAGTACACCTTTATATTATTCGATTGCCGATACTATTGTTTCTTATGAAGGTTCGGTTGAAGATATGCCGGATAATATTTGTAGCGAATATTCGGACAAAAGCGCTGTAATAGTTTATGGGGCGAGTGAAGAGCAAATGGATATGATAGTTACTAAACCTTGCGCTTATTTTTATGTAACGGATGATAACGACTCGAATCCTTACGATTCGCTGCCGAGTTATTTCGATGAGGAAATTCGCCTTTTAAAATGATATAATTTCATTTAAAAAGGGCTTTTATGACTAAATATATTTTTGTAACCGGAGGAGTCTTAAGCTCCCTTGGAAAAGGTATTACGTCCGCGTCTATCGCAACTCTTTTGCAACATAGCGGTTTTAAGGTTTCCATGGTAAAAATCGACCCGTATATTAACGTTGACCCGGGGACTATGTCTCCATTTGAGCACGGAGAAGTTTTCGTTACCGAAGACGGGGCCGAGACTGACCTTGATATAGGAAATTACGAAAGATTTTTGAATAAAAACTTAAGCAAAAAAAACAATTTCACTACAGGACAAGTATATTTAAGCGTTATTGAAAAAGAAAGAAGAGGTGATTATTTAGGAAAAACGGTACAAATTATCCCTCATATTACCGATGAGATTAAAAGAAGAATCAAAGAAGTCGGAGAAGAAGTAGATATCGTAGTAGTGGAACTCGGAGGTACTGTCGGAGATATCGAAGGGCTTCCGTTTTTAGAGGCTGTAAGACAGCTAAAACAAGAAGTCGGCAGAAGAAACGCAATGTTCGTTCATGTGACATTAATTCCTTATATAAAAGCGGCGGGCGAGCTAAAAACGAAACCTACCCAACACAGCGTTCAAGAGCTTAGAAGAATAGGTATCACTCCTCATATGCTCGTTTGTAGAACCGAAAAATCTCTGCCAAAAGCTCTAAAAGAAAAACTTGCGGATAGTTGCGATATCGAAAGAGACGCGGTAATCGAAGCCGTGGACGCTCCTACAGTTTATCAGGTGCCTTTGAATTTCTTAAATCAAAATATTTTAGAGCCAATATCAAGACAGCTTGATTTGGGTGAACTTCATCCTGATATGAGCGAGTGGAATTATTTGGTTAAAAAAATTATCTCTCCTCAAAAAGAGGTAAAAATAGCATTCGTAGGAAAATATCTTCAACTCAAAGAATCTTATAAATCTCTTATCGAAGCGTTGATTCACAGCGGCGCTCATCTTGATATGAAAGTTAATATAGAGTGGGTGGATAGCGAAGAGCTTGAAAAATTAAGCGAAGAGGAAGTTTCTAAAAAATTCGAAGAAGTAAGCGGAATTTTGGTAGCCGGAGGATTTGGCGAAAGAGGTGTGGAAGGTAAGCTTAGAGCTATTAAATATGCAAGAGAAAATAAAATCCCGTATCTTGGAATCTGTCTTGGAATGCAGCTTGCGGTGATTGAATTTGCAAGAAACGTATTGGGATTAAAATATGCGAATTCTCAAGAATTCGACCCTGATACGAGCGAGCCGGTTGTTTATTTGATAGACGAGTTTATCGATGCAAGCGGACAAAAACAGATTCGTACGCACAAATCTCCTCTTGGCGGGACAATGAGGCTTGGAGGATATGAGTGTTTGATTAAGCCGGGTACGAAACTTCACGAAGCGTATAAAACTGACAAAGTGATAGAAAGACATCGCCACAGATACGAGGTGAATTCGAATTACGAAAAAGATTTGGAAAAACACGGAATGATTATCAGCGGAAAAAGTAAAGAGGGTCTTATAGAAGCGGTTGAGCTTAAAGAACATCCTTGGTTTGTTGCGGTTCAATTCCACCCTGAATTTACTAATAAACTAAAAAGCCCTAATAAAGTGATTATGTCGTTTGTTGAAAATGCTTATAAGTGTCAAAAAAGCTGTTAATGCTGACAAAACAAAAAATTAAAGAGATTTTATCGAGTCGAATAGAAGAGATAGATTCTCTTTCGATTCCTCATTTTTTACTTCTTAGCGATATTGAAAAAGCCGCAAAAAGAATATCTCAAGCTATAAAAAATCAAGAAAAAATCGTTGTTGTAGGTGATTATGACGTTGATGGGGTTAGCAGTAGCGCTATTGTTAAGCTATTTTTTGAAAAAATAGGTTATCCTATCGAAATAGTCATTCCTAATAGGTTTATCCACGGATACGGGCTGAGCTTAAATATTTTAGAAGAGATACAAGCCGATTTGATTATTACCGTTGATAACGGAATAAGCTCTTTTGAAGCGGCAGAGGAGTGTAAAAAAAGAGGTATCGATTTGATTATCACGGACCACCATACGCCTTTAATAATGGACAATGGACAATTAAAAATGGATAATGGACAATGTATGGTGGCAAATGAAAAAAACTATAAACTTCCCGATGCCTTAGCTATCGTAAATCCTAAAACCTCTCCCGATTTTCCTTTTAAAGAGATATGCGGTGCCGAGGTGGCATGGTATTTATGTGCGGCACTGAAACATGAAATGAAACTGAAAATAGACTTAAGAGAGTTTGTCGATATTTTGGCTATTGCGATTATTGCGGATGTTATGCCTCTTAATCATATGAATAGGCTTTTGGTTAGTATGGGACTAAAGAGATTAAACAAAGCCCAAAAACCTTTTAGCAAAGCGTTAAAGAGATTTTTTAATAGAGAATTTAACGCAGAAGATATAGCTTTTCAAATCGCTCCGAGATTAAATGCGGCAGGTAGAATGGATAGTGCGAATTTGGCGTATAAGTTTTTGATTTCAAAAGACGAAGAGGAAGCTTTCAGGCTCTTTTTGGAGCTTGATGCGCTCAATAATCAAAGAAAAGAGACCGAAAAAGAGATACTTGAATCAATCGAAGTAGAAGAAAACGATAAATTCATAGTCGTTAGCGGAGATTATCACGAAGGAGTCGTAGGAATAATCGCAAGCAGGCTTGTGCATAAATACAAAAAGCCCGCTATCGTTTTTTGTGATAACGGAGAGCATTTAAAAGGTAGCGGAAGGAGTCTTGGAAATATTGATATTTTTAAGCTTGTTAGCGAATGTAGTGATGATATTTTGGGATTTGGAGGTCATAAGCTCGCTTGCGGTCTTAGTATAAAAAAGGAAAATTTCTACAAACTAAAAGAAAAATTAAATACGATAATCGAAATTTATGACGATGATGATTTTTTTATCGAAGATTTCGTTTTGGGAGAGCTTCCTTTTAGAGAGATTGATTTTGAGCTTTTGGATATTTTAAAAAGTTTCGAGCCGTATGGAGAGGGAAATCCTAAGCCTAAATTTATAGCGAGTGCGAAGATTATGCATATCCAAAATTTAAAAGACAACCACTATAAGCTTATTTTATCTCAAGACGATTATATATTACCGGGTATTATTTTCAGATATGACGGAGAGTTTGACGAGGTTGTGAGGTTTAAATTTACAATCGGTGAAAATAACTATTTCGGGCGTGAAATTCAGCTGATGATAGAGGAGTTTTTATGAGAGAACATCCTATTTTTCAAACTTTGAGTGATGAAGAGTATTTTAAAGCAAAAGAATTTTTCGAATACAAAACTTACAAAAAAGACGAATATATCGTAAAAGAAGGTGAGTATTCTTCAAAAGCTTTTATTTTGGTTAGCGGAAGTGTCGGGGTTATAAAAACGAACAACTATAATGAAAGTTACGAAGTAAAGATTATAAAAGCTCCGGCGGATGAGTTTTTTTCGGAAGTGAATTTGATTGATAGAGGGCTTGTGATTTCGACTATAAAAACAAAAGAAGACACCGAAATTTTGGAAATTACTCACGATTCTTTCGTGGAATTGTTAGAAAAACACCCTACAATCGCTTCGAAAATGCTTTGGGTGATTAGTTATAATATCACAAAACATTTAAGAAAAGCCGATAGCGAAGTACAAACGCTTTTTAATGCATTAAGCGAGGTGGTCAACAATGATTGATTATCCGAAAATAAAAACGAAAGACGGCTCTCTGACCCTAAAAAATCCTCATTTTAACGAGTGTTATCACTCAAGTGAGGGTGCGGTGGTCGAGAGTTTGTATAAACATATATATCCGGCATTTGAAGTCGTAAAAAAAGATGAAGTTAATATATTGGATATCTGTTTCGGGCTCGGGTTTAATACGTTTCTTACCGTTCTTACACAAAAAGATAAAAAAATTAACGTTTTTTCTCCCGAAATGGATGAAAATTTAATAAAATCGTTAAAAGAGTTCGATTATCCTAAAGAGTTTCAATCGATAAAACATATAATCGAATCGATAAGTGAAAAATATTATTATGAAGATGAGAGAGTGAAAATAGAAATTTTTATCGGGGACGCAAGAGAATATATTAAAAAACTTGAAAATATAGATATCGTTTATCAAGACGCTTTTTCGCCAAAAGTTAATAAATCTCTTTGGACTTACGAGTATTTCAGTGATATAAAAAAACTTTTGAATAAAGAGGGAGTGATTACGACATATTCAGTAGCTACGCCCGTTAGGTGCGCGTTGTATAAACTCGGGTTTAATTTATATACTCACCCGTATGAAAACATACGAAAAGGTACGATAGCATCGCTTTCTAAACTTAATTTTCCGAGTGCCGATTTTGATATGAAGTTAAAGAGGCTTGGAGGATGTGAATGTTTAAGAGATTAATAGTTTTTTTTAGTTTTGTTTTGTTGTATGCCGAGCCTGTAAGTCCTATACCTTTAAAAGTAAAATATAACGAAGATAAGGCATTGCTTGGAAAAATGCTTTTTTTCGACCCTATATTATCAGCCGATAACAAAGTAAGCTGTGCAAGTTGTCACTCTCCTAAGCACGGAGGAGCGGATAATAAGAGGTTTTCAATAGGAGTTTTCGGAAGAGTAGATAAACCTATGAATTCTCCGACCGTTTATAATGCCGTTTTTAACTGCTGGCAGTTTTGGAACGGACGAGCTAAGAATTTGAAACAGCAAGCATTTATGGCTAATACCGACCCTGACGAAATGGGAATGACTCCTGAAAAGGTTGAGGAAAAACTAAACAAAAACAACAAATATAAAAAGCTTTTTTCTCTTGTATATAAAAAAGATTATATATCTTACGATATGGTTTTAGATGCTATTGCCGAATTTGAAAAAGCGCTTATTACTCCTAATTGCAGATTCGATAAGTACTTAAGAGGTGTACACAATGCCATAACGGAGCAAGAAAAAAGAGGATATTTTCTTTTTAAATCATACGGTTGTATTACATGTCACAACGGTAAAAATTTAGGCGGTAATAGTTTTCAAAAGCTTGGAGTTTTAGTTGTTGATGTCAATATAATAAGAGGAAAAGATAGATATGAAGTGACACATTTGCCTTATGATAAATACGTTTATAAAGTCCCTACATTAAGAAATATTGCACTAACGGCTCCTTATTTTCATGACGGAAGCGTAAAAACTTTAAAAGAAGCGATTGTTAAAATGGGTATTTTTAATTTAGGGGTAAAAATACCTGCCGAAGATGTAGAGGATATCGAAGCGTTTTTGAAAACATTAACGGGTGAGACTCCTGAGATAATAAAGAATATGCGATGATAAATAAAAAAGTATCGAAAAAAGTTTTTCTTTTAATATTGTCAGGTGTTGTTGCAATAAGTGTGATTTTTATTTCGAATTTATTATTAAAAAGATATTTCGTTATGAATAAAAATATTTTTTATCATCTTAATTTATTACAAAAAGAGGAATATAAACTTAATTATCATCTGCTTCAATCGAGTATTTACATGTATTACAATAACGATAAAATTTCCCAAGATATTCACACTATTCAAAAAGAGATTAATTTTTTTAAAAACTTCCCTTTTTTTAAATGGCATTTTCCAAAAGCATATGAGAGTATTTTAAATTATGAAGAGCTTTTTAATAAAAAAGTGGAATTGATTTTCGAATTTCAGAGATATAATCTTCCTCTTAAAAATTCTATGATTTTTTTGTCGAATATCTTAACGAGATTACCAAACAATATAGATAATAAAGAGTATTTAAAAAATGCAGTTTCAATAATATCTTCGATTTTTTTAGCCAGGCAGGCTATTGATTTAAGTTTTTTAAAAAATATTACTTTAAGTAAGCTTTCAAATATAAAACTTACAAAAAAAGAGCAGGAGTTTAATAGAAATTTACTTTTGAATTTAAACGTATTTTTTAAATATTTTCCAAAATATAAACAACTTTTGGATGAAATATTAAATATCCCTACGACTAATGCATTAAAAGATGCTTTTAATCATTATAGTTTTATTACCGCAAGAGATATTAAAATATTTGAAGTTCTTTCTTATATTTTAGGAATTTTTATTTTGGTGTTAATTGCATATCTTGTTTATTCCGTTTATGTTTTGGAGCTAAAAGTAGGGGAGATTACTTTTCTTTTATATCATGATACTTTAACAAAACTTTATAACCGACTTAAATTCAATGAGGATGTAAAAAAACTGCAAAGACCGGCATTAGTGCTTTTTAATATCGATAGATTTAAGCATATTAACGATTTTTACGGAGTGGATGTCGGGGATGAAATATTGAAATTCGTAGCACATGAACTTTTGGATTATGTAAAACTTGAAAATCCGGATGCAAGAGTGTATAGATTGGGAGCGGATGATTTCGGGGTGCTTTGTGATTGTCATAATGAAAAAAAATTAAGAGAATTTGCCGAAAAATTTATTACTTCAATTGAAAAATACAGTATAGACGTACTTGGTAACGGTATTAGTTATACGATATCTTTAAGTGCCGGAATTGCAAAAGAAGAGCCTTTGCTTGAAAAAGCCGACATGGCTTTGAAAAACGTAAAAAAAGATTTGAAAGAGAAAGTTAAATTTTTCGAAAAAGAACTTAACTGTCAAATAAAAGAGAATATCAAAAAAACACATGAACTTAAATATGCAATAGAGAATGATAAAATAGTTCCTTATTTTCAGGGCATATACGATAAAAATAAAAATATCGTAAAATACGAAGTCTTAGCAAGAATAAAAACCCCAAGAGGAGAGATAAAATCTATTTTTCCTTATCTTCAAATAGCAAGAGAAAACAGACAATATAATCAAATAACTCTTATAGTTCTTAGAAAAGTTAAAAAAATTATGCAGCTACATAAAGATTTGAATTTGAGTTTGAATTTATCAATTGAAGATATTAGTCACAATGAAACTATTTCATATATTTTAGGAGGTTTTTTAGATGAAGATATTGCAAAAAGAGTTACTTTTGAGATTTTGGAATCGGAAATAGAAAATTACGATATTATGCAAAACTTTATCAAAATGGTAAAACCTATGGGCGTTAAGGTGGCGATTGATGATTTCGGAAGCGGATATAGTAATTTTGCGAGGATTATGAGTTTGGATGTCGATTATTTGAAAATCGACGGTAGTTTGATAAAAAATATTGACGAAGATGAAAAGACAAGATTAATTGTTGAAACGATAGTCGAATTTGCTAAAAAATCTCAAAAAGAGACGGTTGCCGAGTTTGTAAAAAATGAAAATATCTTTAAAGAGTGCGTGAATTTAGGGATTGATTATTATCAAGGGTTTTATTTGGACATACCGAGCGCTAAATTTAATTAACGTAAAATTAATGTAAGATTTTTGTAAATTTAATGTAAAATTAATCTTTCTCCCATATAATTTCACTACCCCCTTTTTCATCCTTTCTCCTTTTTATTTATAACGTTAAATTCTCAATAAGCTCAATTGAATTTTCCTTTATAATCACTGCTGAAATACAATAAGCAGAAGTTATTTTATTTTTTTGAACGTATCTAAAAAGACATTTTGTAATTCTTTTTATTTTTTGCGGTGTGATGTTATATACGGGTTCGAAATCCCTGCCGCTTTTTACTTCTACAAAATGAAAAGTATCGTTTTTAAAAGCGATAATATCTATTTCTCCACCTTTGCAATAAAAGTTTTTTTCGATAATTTTAAATCCTTTACTTTCTAAAAAATCGGCGGCTTTGGATTCGGCCGCTCTTCCTTTATTAAACGTATTCATTTAATATCTCCAAATGTTTTTTTGGTATTTTTGAGATTTTTCCGTCTTGAATATATACGGCTGTCACTTCAAGCTGAAAAATCAGTTCGTCATCTTTATAGATTTCTTGCAAGAGTTCGATTGAGGTTTTTCTTATTTTTTTTACTTTCGTTTTTATTTCGATGATATCTCCGAGTTTTGCCGATTTGATGAATTTTGCTTTTAAATCTTTTATTACATAACCGCTTGTTTGTGAAAAATATATGCCGTGAGAGAAGAAAATTTCGCTTCTTGCTTGTTCGCAAAAAGTGATGTAGTTCGAGTGATACACTATTCCTCCGGCATCTGTGTGGTTGTAGTAGATTCTTTTTTTCACGTTTTGCCTTTTTGTATAATTTTATCAAAAAGGTTTTGATTGAAAACAATAATAATCGGTGCTGGTGCAAGCGGGCTTTTTTTGGCTTCGTTATTAAAAAAAGATTATCTTATATTGGAACATAATTCCCAAATAGGAGCAAAAATAAAAATAAGCGGCGGAGGGAAGTGTAATATCACAAACAAATTCGTCAGCGAAAAAAATTATTATGGAAATCAAGAATTCGTAAAAGAGATATTAAAAAACTTTTCAAATAAAGACCTTCTCTTTTGGCTTAAAAAAAACAACCTCGAAGTGAATCTTTTAAAAGAAAATCAATATTTTTTTAAAAGTTCTGACGTTTTACTTGATTTTTTCAAAAAAAACGTAAAAAACATCCGTTTAAATACCGAAGTTTTAGAGGTAAAAGAGGACTTGAGCGTCGTAACCGATAAAGGAGTATTTAAAGTTCAAAACGTTGTGGTGGCAAGCGGCGGGCTTAGTTTTAAAAAGCTTGGTGCAAGCGGAATAGGATATGAGATTGCAAAAAGCTTTTCTCACTCCGTCACGCCTTTAAAGCCGGCACTTGTGGGCTTAACCGTACAGCCGAGTGAGAGTTGGTTTAAGAATTTAAGCGGGATATCCGTTTTTGCAAAAGTGAAAGTCGGCCGAAAAATCTTTAGACAAAACGTGCTTTTTTCTCATAGAGGCATTACGGGGCCGGCTATTTTAAACGCTTCTTTGTGGTGGGATAGAGGAAAAATAACGATCGATTTTTTAAATAAAGAGGTCTTTTCATATCTTAAAAATCCCAACAAACAGATATCCACTCAATTGCCTTTGCCAAAAAGATTTATAAAAGAGTTTTTAAAAGCGGTCGGTGTGGAAGATAAGAGAGTGAAATTTTTAAAAAAAGAAGAAAAAGAAAAACTGAAACTTTTAAATTCATACGAATTCGCACCTGCCGGGACTTTCGGATTCGAAAGGGCGGAAGTGACAAAAGGCGGTGTTTTGACACAAGAGCTTGATTTGAATATGCAAAGCAAATTTAGAAAAAATCTCTATTTTGCGGGAGAGGTGGTTGATGTAACGGGTGAGCTTGGAGGATATAATTTTCAGTGGGCTTTTAGCAGTGCCTATGCTATTTACCGCTCTTTAGTTTAAAGTGTTCGATTTTCAATGTCAGGTCGATATTCTCTTTGTCTTTTTGGAAATTGATAGGAAAATAGACTCTTAATACGTATTTGTAATTTTTCAAAGCGTCTATAAAATCGTAAAAATTTTTAGGCGATTTGATTTTTGCTTTTGCAATATAGGTTGTTTTTATAAAGTCCTCTTTATAAACGCTTTGATTTACCTCTTTTATCTCTTTGATATCCATATATTTGGAAGAGAAATTTTTGAAGTTCGTAGTATCGAAGTCTCTTCTTAGTGCGCTTAAGATTTTGGCATTTTTCTTTTTGAGAGCGTTTAACTCTTTTAGAGTTTGGTTATAATTATTTAAAGTTGCGTCGTATTGAGATTTTATTGCGTAATATTTTTTTTGGTCTTTTTTAAATGTTTTAACAGCCGGTGCTATTAAAAAGGCGATTGCTAATAGGGTGATGATAATATAAAGCGTAAAAAACGCAAAGTTTTTTATTACGTCAATGCCGTAAATATAGACTTTCGGGATTTTTATTTTTGGTATTTTAATCTTTTTCATTTCCGCTCTTTAGATAGTTTTCGCTTTTAAACCTATACCAGCCGTTTGGCAATTCGTAAAAAGTCGTAACCGTTTTTGCAAAAATCGATTCAAGCGGCGGTAACATTAATAAATTATAAGCGTCTTTTGTCGGTGTGATGCCGTAGATTATCAGTTTGTCGTTATCTATATAAAATCTCTCAAGAGTAATAGGGTCCGGGATTAAGTCAAGTAAGTTTTTTATTTGCTGTTTTGTGAGTTGATTTTTTATATTTATATCTTCGTAAAGCGCTTTTTGTTTGAAAATAAAATCTTTTTGTTTATTGAGTTTGGTTATGTCAGCTTTTAGGGTGATAATCTCTTTTTTTAAGTTTTGGGCGTCTTTATTTAAAAAATAGGCTTTTATGGCTAAAAAAGCCGAAAAAGCCACATACAAAAATAGAGATATCACTATTAACAACAGCCAAAGTTTCGTATCCTCTTTAAATAGAGGTTTTTTATTGGGTCTTGTAAAACTATACGCTTTCAATTGACAGCCTGTTTATGGAATTTAGAAAATCTATCTGTTTAATTTCGCTTGATATCAAAAGCTCGTCTTCGATTAATGAATTTAGCGTAATATCTATTCCGATTGTATCTAAAATTATGATTTTTTCAATAAAATCGCTGCTGTAATTGTCATAATATTCTTTAATCGCACTTTTTAAATGATTTAAAATTTCTGCTTCTTTGGAAGTTTGTTCTTTTGTGATTTCACTATCGTCGATTTCTTCCTCTTCGACGCTATCGATATCGCTTATGAGTTCCTCTTCAAGGTCGATATCTTCTACTATATCTTCGTCAATGTCACCGGGTTCTTCTTCGTTTAGTTCGATTATGTCGCTATATATAGGTATGAAATTTTCATATCCCAAAATTGCCAAATGGTTTTTTAGTACCAATAAATAAAATCTGTTTTTTCTCTCATCCGCCATAGCGTCTATTACTGCGAAAACCGAATATACGAAGTCAAGGTCGAATTTGTACTCGTTTTCGAGGTTTCTAAGCTCATAAAAAGATACGTAAAAAGAATACTTTCCAAGACATAAAATTTTTACGTTATCGGGGTCTATGTCTTTATCCAAATATACTTGCTTACTACAGCTCGGTATTACTCCTTGATTGATTGTAAGAAGTACGGTTGAAATATATGTTTGAGGGTTGTCGTCTATTTTTTCTCTTATGTATTTGACAAACTCTTTTTTATCCTCGAAACTCTTCTCTTCCGTTGATAAGATTTGTTTGTTTTTGACAACTTGAAGTGTCGTTTTATATTCGTCCTCTTTATAAAAGGCTATAAATTGTTTTTTAAAAAATTTTTCTAACCACATAGCGGATGCGCTTTTAAGTAATTTTTTAATTTGAGCGAGTTACTGAGTTTCGTGTAAATTTGGGTGGTTGATATAAACTCGTGTCCCAAAAGCTCGCTTACGTCGTTGATTCTTGCGCCTTTATCGAGCATATAAGTCGCAAAAGAGTGTCTTAGCTGGTGAGGTGTTACGTGGATTCCTATTTTTTTAAAAGCTTTTTGAATAACATATCTGAGATTGGCATCGCTCATTTTTTTGCCGTTTTTTTCGAAAAGATACTCTTTTTTAGGGTTTATTTTTAGGTATTTGTCGATGAATTCTTTGAGTTTAGGATGTATCGGGACGATTCTCGTTTTGTTTCCTTTTCCTCTTATTTCTATCCAATCGCCTTTTATGTCGCTGAGTTTTATGTTTGCTGCTTCGCTTATTCTAAGCCCTAAAGAAAAGACGACCATAATCGCCAAATACTCATCCATATCGGCAACTTTCAAAGCCTCTTTTATATGTTCTAAGCTTACGGGTTTTGGTAGAGTTTTCGGAACTTTTATGTGTTCGTCACCGACAATTTTGTATTTAAAACCTTCTCTTTGCAAAAAATCGAAAAAACTTCTTAGGGCCGAGACTTTTTTTGCTATCGTTTTTTTGCTTAGATTTGCAATATGCAGGCGATAAGGAGTTATATCAATAGCTCCGTTTTCAATTTCGATAAATTCAAGCGCTTCTTTTAATACGCTTTCGTATGTTCTATATGTCTCTTTTGAGTTTGTTTGTTTAACATATTTAAGAAATTTGTTTATCTCTTTATTCAAAAAGCTCTTCATATAACTTCTTTGCCTTTAAATATTTTTCTTTAGCCTCTTTTTTTAGCTTAGGAGGCAGTAAAAGTGACGGTTTTAACGTTTTGTATTCGTCAAGTAAAATCTCAAGCATCATTTTGATTCTTAATTTGTCTTTTTTTGTGACAACCGGTTTATTCGCTATTTTTTCTATTGTTTGAAAATAATTATCGGCGTCGTTAATAAAACTTTGCCACTCTTTTGCTATCTTCGATTGGGTTTTAAGCGTAAACGCCATTCGGTTATACGGATTTATCGTAAAAGCTTCGCTTGCAAGTTTATAGGCTTCTTCGTAATTGCCCGTTTCGAAATAATATCTCGCTTCAAGCGAGAGCCTATATGAGGGATTGAATACGAAATAGGCTCCCGCTAACAAAAAGGCTATTAGAATACCAAAGAGTACTTTTTTTATATCACTCTCCCTTTTAGAGTATGTTTGTTCGCTTCTTCAATTTTTACATCGACTATTTTACCAAGTAAATTAGGGTCTTTGTCAAGTTTTACCGTAAAAAAGTTATCGCTCTTGCCCATTCCTACCTCTTCGACAAGCACTTTGTAGGTTTTGCCTATTTGTTCTTTACTTATCTCTTCAAGGATTTGAGCGTGTAACTCTTGAAGCTGCCAAAGTCTTTTTTTTGCGATGTCTTTTGGTACTTGATTCGGAAACTCGGCGGCTTCGGTTAGAGGTCTTGGTGAATAGACAAAACTAAAAATCTGCTCGAATCTCACTTTTTCCACTACTTCCAAAGTATCTTTAAAATCCTCTTCGCTCTCTCCCGGGAATCCTACGATAATATCCGTAGATATCGCAACATCCGGAATTTGTCTTATAATCTCGGCTCTATTTAAAAACCACTCTTTAGTATATCCTCTTTTCATAGCTTTTAATATTTCGCTGCTTCCGCTTTGAAGAGGGAAATGGATGTGTTTGCAGATTTTAGGATTGTTTGCGAATTCGTCTAAAAATTTATCGTCAGCGTGCAAAGGATGAGGAGAGGTGAATCTGATTCTCTCTATCCCGTCTATTTTGCTCACTTCTCTAAGCAAATCCGTAAAATCGACTTTCGGATGAGGTACGCTGAATCTTTTTCCGTAAGTATTTACGTTTTGTCCTAAAAGCGTTATCTCTTTTACTCCGTCGTTTGCAAGCTCTTCTACTTGTTTTAAAATCAAATCCATAGGAATCGAAAGCTCTTTTCCTCTTGTTTTGGGAACAATACAAAAAGTACATTTCTTATCGCACCCGACCATAATATTTACGAAATCTTTATAAGGATTTTTGCGGGTATTTTTAAAAACGTATGTGGTGTCGTCGTAGTCTATGTCGGTGATTACCGCTTTTTCTTTATTGATCGCTTCTTTTATTCTGCTTACGTTTCTCGCTCCCAAAACGAAGCTGACATAAGGCGCTCTTTTTATAATCTCTTCACCCATATGGCTTGCGGTACATCCGCAAACACCGAATTTTGCGTTGGGATTTTCTTTTTTTAAAGCTCCGAGTTCGGAGAATAGTTTTTGAACCGGTTTTTCTCTGACCGAGCAGGTGTTTATGATTATCAAATCGGCTTCTTTAGGGTTTTGGGTAGGAGTGTAGATATCGGAGAGCTCTCCGATAATGTGTTCGGTGTCTTTTACGTTCATCTGACACCCGAAGGTTTCGATGTAGAGTTTTTTCATCTTAATCCTTAGATGATATGAAGCTCATACATATAAGCACCTTCGTCAAGCCCGAATTTCACTTCTCTGAAATATACTGAATATCCGTCGCTTTCAAGCTTGTCGATTAGGTCTTTTAAATCTTTGTAGCTTGTATCTTTATGAAAGTAAAAAAAGCTGTTAGGTTTTATTTCACTTACGAATTCCTCATAGTTCTTTTCGATAATTTCGTTATCAGGTCCGATAAGTTTGAGTTTCATAGACTTCCTTTTTATTATTATTTTATCAAAAAATTGTGTAAAATTATAACAAACTTTGCATAAAGGAATTGATTGTGGATAAGGTACTGAATCTTTTGTCGATGGTGGCTAACGAAAAGGGTCTTGATTTTGAAGAAGTAAAAGAGGCGTTTAAGCGCTCTATTATCAAAACCGCCAAAAAAATACTCGGTGATATCGATGTGGATGTGGAGCTTGACGAAAACGGAGAGCTTAAAATTTATCAAAACTTTACTGTCGTAAATGACGACAGAGCTCTTGAAGAGCCTGAGAAATATCTCTATTTGGACGAAGCAAAAGAATTTGACGAAAATGCGTCAATCGGAGATAAGTTAAGAGCCGAGCTTGATTTGAGTAAGCTCGGAAGAAGCGGGGCTATGGCTCTTCAAAGAGAGTTTGAGCGCGAAATTACAAGACTTCTTGAAAACGAAATATATAGAAAGCTTATTTCTAAACTCAATACTATCGTAAGCGGCGAAGTTGTAAAAGTGGATAGCGAAGAAAATACTTGGGTTGAGCTTGAGGGCGTAAAAGGGGTACTTCCGAGAAGAAACAGAATTAAAGGTGAGAAATTCGAAGTCGGAGACGTATTAAAGGCATTGTTGAAATACGTACATTTCGACAATAAAAAAGGTATCACTATAGAACTTAGTCGTACGGCTCCAAAATTTTTGGAAAAACTTATAGAAAACGCCGTGCCTGAAGTTAGAGACGGGATTATTAAAATTCACGGAAGTGCGAGAATTCCGGGAGTTAGAAGTAAAGTCGCCGTAAGCTCTTTAAATCCTAAAATCGAACCGATAGGGACTATTATCGGTAAAAACGGAGTTAGAATCAACGCCATTTCAAACGAACTTCACGGAGAAAATATAGACGTTATCGAATATTCGTCCAAACCTGAAATTTTCGTAGCAAGAGCATTGTCTCCTGCAATCGTTAAAAACGTAAAAATAGACGAAAAAAACGGAATTGCGTATGTTGAAGTGGATCCTAACGAAAAAGCGAAAGCTATCGGTAAAAACGGAGTGAATATCACTCTTGCGAGTATGCTTACTAAATACAAAATCGAGCTTAAAGAGCCGCAAGAAAAATCAAACGACACAAGCAAACTTGAAAATCTTTTCAAAATTTAAGGAGTGTAGTTGAAATATTTTTACGTCTCTTTTATTATCGCCGTAGCGGGATTGGTCGCCGCTTATTTTTTAGGCGGTTTTGCCGCGGTGTATCTGACTGCCATTCTTGCCGTTTTGGAGGTTAGTTTATCGTTTGATAACGCCGTTGTTAACGCAAAAATTTTAAAAACGATGGATGAAGTTTGGCAAAAGAGATTTTTGACTTGGGGAATTATTATTGCGGTATTCGGTATGAGGCTTGTTTTTCCGGTGATTATCGTAGCGGTGGCTGCCGGCCTTTCTTTGCAAGATACTATTCATATAGCGCTTTTTGACCCTGAGAAGTATCATCAAATACTGCTTAGCGCCGAAAAACTGATTTATGCGTTCGGTGGGGCGTTTTTATGGATGGTTTTTAGTGACTTTTTGTTTGAAGAAAAAGAGGTTAGGTGGATTAAGCCGTTTGAGAGAACGGCTGAAAAATTCGGAAGAGTAAATAATATCTCTTTAATAGTGGCTATGATTATCGGAATAATAGTAACATACGATGCAAAAAGTTACGAAGTTGCGATTGCGTACTTTTTGGGACTGCTTAGTTATTCAATCTTAAAAGGAGTAAACGAAGCTTTCAGTGCCGAGGGTGTAAAAAGCGGTCTTATGGGGCTTTTGTATCTTGAGGTGTTAGATGCGAGTTTTAGTTTTGACGGAGTAATCGGAGCGTTTGCTATTACTCCGAATATTTGGCTTATTATGATCGGTCTTGGTGTCGGGGCTATGTTTGTTAGAAGTCTTACGATTTGGATGGTCGAAAAAGGAGTTTTGGACGAATACAAATATTTAGAACACGGCGCTCATTACGCAATCGGAGTTTTGGCGGTTATTATGCTTTTAAAAATTTTCTTCCACGTAGGGGAGCTTATCACAGGTACGCTTGGTCTTGGGCTTTTGATAGCCGCTTTTGTTCATTCGAAAATAGAAAAAACTACAAAATAACTATCTCTTCTTCCAATTTTATTCCGAAACTTTCAAAAACTCTTTTTTTCGCTTCGTTTATCAAAAACATCATATCTTCAAACGTACCTCCTCCGACGTTTATAAAAAAATTAGCGTGTTTTTCGCTTACTTTTATGCCGCCTTTTTGCATACCTTTCATACCTACTTTTTCTATAAGTCTTCCGGCAAAATCGCCTTTTGGATTTTTAAATACGCTTCCTAAACTCGGCTCTAACGGCTGGTTTTGGCGCAAGATTTTTAACTTTTCGTCAAGTTCGTAATCAAACCCTTGTTTTAGTTCGAAAATTGCTTCGAAAACAGGCTCGTTTATATCCGAATATCTATAATCGAAATTTATATCTTTTTTTTCAACCCAGCCTTTTAGGGTTTTGATAGCCAATAGAGAGTTTGAAATTTCATACTCTTTGACTCCCGCATTCATTTTGATACTACCGCCTATGCTTCCGGGAAGTTTTGCCAAAAACTCGAAACCTTTAATGTCGTTTCTCTTGCAAAAACTATAAAGCGTTCTATTTTGTGTTTTTGCTCCAACTTTTAAATATCCGTTTTTTATATCTATGAATTTGTATCTGTCGTCCAAAATAGCAAGTTTAGGCGGGTTGTTTGAAATTAGCGTGTTTGTGGCTCTACCTATTACGAATTCGTTTTCATAATTATCTTCGTGTAGAGCTTTTACCTCAATTTTAGGTCCTATTTTAATATATGAAAGTTTTGAAAAATCGACTATCATATTCGTCCTTAAAAAAAGTTTAAGTTTGTTGATTTATAATAAAAAATTATCACTTCCAAAAGGAAAAATTATGTTTAAAAAAATAAAGCGTCTGATATTTGCAAAAGATGACATTAATATTTTATCGTATATTAAAAACTCTTTTAGAGAAATCGTAACTTCTTCGAATATGCAAATTGACGTTTTATCTATTTTATTTTTCTTAGGGAAGTGGCTACCTTTTGCTATTGCAATCGGTATTACTACCGGTATTATAGCTTCATTTATGGATTTAATGGTAATAAAAATCAATAATTTTCTTTCAAAAGACGTAATTTATTTTTTTATTTATCCTGTATTAGTTTCGATAATCGTAGGTATGGTTATCAAAAAATATCCCGAAGTAGAGGGTCCTGGGATCGGATATTCGATTTTGCATTTAAAGACAAGAAAGTATATCTCTTTTAAAATTATTTTTCATAAAATAATCGTCGCTATTTTTACGTTATCGGGCGGTTTTATCGCCGGTCGTGAGGGACCTTCGTTTTTCTTGGGAGTAGCGCTTGGAGAGTGGATGGGAAAAGTTTACGGATTTAGCAAAAAATACAAAAATATGCTCGGACTTATAGGCGGAGGCGCATTTACCGGGGCACTTTTGAAAGCTCCGCTTGGAAGTAGTATTTTTGCTATGGAGCTTGAAAATATGTACGATTTTGACTATCGTCCTTTTATTCCGATGATTGTGGCTTCAATTGTGAGTTATCTTACTTTTTCTTTTTTTAGAGGAAATCATCCGTTTATCGACCTTAGCGGGAAGCCTATTTGGAATTTGGATACGATTCCTTATATTATTATGATGGGACTGGCAATTTCCGCTCTTATCTATTTTTATACGATATTTTTTCATTTCGCTCAAAAAGTCTCCCGTGCTTTTAAGACTCAAATGAGACCCGTTATCGGGACTTTGATAGCAATGCCTTTTATTATATTTTTGTATTACTATACGAAAGATATGGACGTATTAAGCGCTCCTGCGAATATGCAAATACTTTCTAAAATGGCGAATTTTTCATTTTCTATAAATGATGATGTGGTTATTATAGTTTCGACGTTTTTTATTACGAGTTTTACTTTGGCTTTCGGTATTCCGGGGGGACTTGTTTTGCCGGTGCTTATTATGGGAAGTGCGGTCGGTAATATTTTCGGGCACTTTTTTAACGACCAATTCATTACTTTTACGCTTGCCGGAATGGGTGCGGCGCTTGCTGCTGCGGCAAAAACACCTCTTGCGGCTATCGTGATGATTACTGAGATGAGTCATGACGACGTGGTTATTCCTATGACAGCGGCTGTTATTACGAGTTATTTGACGAGTTTCGGATATTCTACGTATCTCGGTCAAAAAAATATATTCAAAGGTTCGCTAAGAAGCTTTTCGGTGAAGAGACATAATGAGAAGGGATGAATTTTTACATTTCGTCTTCATCCCGGTAGTTTTAGGAATTATCGGTGGTTTTTCGGCGATTTTATTTAGGAAACTTATAGCTTTTTTTAAGTTTTTGTTTGTAAATATCAACTTTTTACATAATGATGTTTTTTATCTTTTTACGATGCCTTTTATTTTTCTTTTTTCCTATTTTTTAATAAACAAGCTTTTAATTAACACCTCCAATATCACTCTTGATCATATCGCAAAAAAAATCTCTTTAATGGCCGGTAATTTTTCTATTATTAAAGGACTTTTGGTTCTGTTTTTGACCTCTCTTAATATCGGATTCGGATTGCCTGTGGGTAGGGAGGCTCCTATTGCAAAACTCGGAGGGCTTTTGGGTGAGATTTTTATCAAAATTATAAAAGTTGCAAAAGTTAATATCCCGATTTACCTTGCGGCCGCCGTTTCATCCGCAATTGCTGCGACTTTTAACGCTCCGCTTGCGGGTGTGATACTTGCTATTGAAATTATCGTAGGAAGAATAAATACGTATATCATCATTCCTCTTATCGTTTCCACCGCAACCGCTACGCTTATAGCAAGAGAATTTTTGGGAGATTATACGGCTTTTTTCGTACCTCATCTTGAATATTCGGATATCTATTTTTATATAGTGCCGATTGTGGGAGTCGTATTTGCATTATTGAGTGTCGTTGTTTTTTATTTTTTTGAATTTTTTAGAAAATTAAGAGTAACTCTTAAGGATTATTGGTATAAAATTGTCGTTTTTAACGGATTTTTGGTGGGATTGTTAATTTGGGCGGTTCCGGAGATTAGGGGAGTGGGGTATGAATATATAACGGCATTATTTAGAAATAGTTTTGATTTTTATCAGGTTTTTATTATCACTTTTACGAAACTTATCGCAATAATCATTACTTTCGGAAGCGGGCTTTTTGGAGGTCTTATGTCTCCTTCTATTTTTATAGGAGCTTTTGGCGGATATATGATAGGTGACTTTTTTATTCATTTAGGAGCTGACCCGAGAGTCTTGGCACTTGTCGGAAGTGTGGCTATGCTTGCCGGAATATCGAAAGCGCCACTTAGAAGTACGATTATTATAATAGAGCTTACTCATTCGTATCAGCTTTTGATACCGTCTTTAATAGCCTCTTCAATTACCGCTTTTATCGTCTCTAAGTACGAACCCGGCGGTTATTTTAAAAGAAGTCTTATCCAAAAAGGAATCGATATAGAAAATCCTAATGTTTTGAGGTTTCTTGATAAGATGAAAGTTTATAGTTATCTTGTTTATATCGAGCCTCTAAGAGCCGATTTGAGTGTGAAAGAAGCGTTTTTACATTTTAGAAAAAACAACTTCAAATCGATGCCCGTTGTGGATGAAAACAATAAATTAATAGGTGTTCTTTCTTTTAAAGATATAAGACTGAAACTAAAAAACAAAAACGAAAAAATAAAAAACGTCCTAAACACTCATCCGATAGTTTGGAGAGAAAACTATAAAAGCGATGAAATCGTTAAGGTTTTGGGGCTTATAAGCTCCGAATACGTTCCGTATGTAAATGTTTCGGGTGAATACGAGGGGATGGTGAATTTGAAAAAATTACTAAAAGATTTGTCGATGATTGACAGATATAAAATTATCTAAGAAAAGTAGGTATAAGACTAAAAACGTATTTTGTAAAATCTATCATTTCGTTCATCATCCAAGGAAGGGTTAAAATTAATACAACCGCAATCGCTATGATTTTCGGCACGAAACTCAGTGTCATTTCATTGATTTGAGTAGTGGCTTGAAAAATAGAGACTATAAGCCCCACAATCATACCGACAAGCAGTGCAGGTAGTGATAACAATAGTGCCAATTTAAGCGCCGCAACGGCAAGAGCTATAATTTCAGATTGCATTTTCCATTCCTAAAACTTTTTTTACCGCCGAATCGACTTTTTGAAGTTCTTCTTGTGTCAGTTTCGTAACCATTCCTTTGGAAAAAATAATTTTACCTGTCGATATTATACCAATTGCGGTAGCGACTATTTCGCTATCTCTTGTCATATTGTCTCTTTTTTTTATCAAAACTCTGTAATCTCCTCCCAAAATCTGTCCCGAAAGCGGTAAAACCACTACGGTATGATACAATCCTTCATAACAGGCTCTATTTAGATAATCGTTTTGGTAGATTAAAAAAGGTCTTGTTTTAGCACTATCCGTTAGCTTTGCAAAATATACCTCTCCTCTTTTGAATTCGGGGATTTTGTCGCCTTTGAACTCTCCTTCGAAAAACTCTATATAGCTTGCTCTTTGGGTTCTTGGTTTGCATTTCAGGCTTAGTTCGTTTTTTTTAAGCCATTCTTGAAAGTCCATTTTTTGCCTTTTTTTTAAGTATTATAAAATAAATAAAATATAAGAATTAATGAAATAAGCTCAACAAGAGAGCAAATTTTGGCCATTGCAAAAAAGCTAAAAAGCCCAGACCTCTTCGAGCTTGTGTGCTTTTTTTAACGCTTTTTTTCCATTAAAGTTTGCAATTGTTTCGCTTTATTTATTAATTTTATATATTTTTATTTGGTATTTTTATTACTTTAAGATTTAAATTAAAAATTACCTTCTCTAATTTTTTTATATTCTCTCGGAATCATATATTCTCTTACATCTTTCATACAAGGTAATATTCCCGCTTTATATCCCAATTCGTACAATTTATTAATAGATTCGATTTGTTCTTCATCAAGAGATATCGATTTGTCGTTTGCATAAAGGCTTAAATATTTATCAAGAGTTTTGTCATCCACTCTTACCAAATTTCTCTCAATTAACATTTTAGCCAAAAGATTTTTGTGTTTGTTTGCGACTTCTACGGCTTTTGTCAGGATATCTTCAATATTTATCGCATCAAGTAAAGGAATGGAGCGTCTAATAGACATTCCGCCAAGCGGAAGAGGCCTATTGCCTACAAGCTCCACCCAAATATCCCATAGTTCTTTTTCAACTTCAAGTCTCTCATCGAAAGTCAAAATACTTTCATGAATCAAAACTCCGGCGTCCACCTCCCCATCAAGCACAGCTTTTTCGATATCAAGAAAATTTTTATATACGATTCTTGCATTCGGATAGTAGATTTTAAAAATAAGAGCGTTTGTTGTGTATTTTCCGCTTAGGGCCACTTTGAAATTTCTTTTTAGTTTTTTGCCTTTTAATTTTACGAGTTTCGGTCCGTATCCGTATCCGAAACTTATAGCCGTTTTTAAAAGGGCGTATTCGTCTTTTAAGAAAGGATAAGCTCCGAAACTTATAGCGCTTACGTCGTAGATGTTTTTTAGTGTTTTTTGATTGAGGGTTTCAATGTCTTCGGCGATATTTTGAAATTTATATTTTTTATCTCCTATCCAGCCGAATTTGATTGCATAGTACATAAAAATATCGTCGGCATCGGGAGAGTGAGCTATTGTATATTCTTTCATAATTTTGTCCTGTTTTTTGGATTTTGGTGATTATATATTCATTTTTCCTTTTTTCCTGGAAAAATTATAACCAAAGAGGTTAATGATATTCAAATAAGTGTCGATTTTAAAACGGTGTCAATACGAAAGGATGAAAAAGTGGCGAAGACCGAAAAACTTAAAAATCGCATATTGAAACTCAATTACCTTTCGATAATAGGAGTTGTCGTCGTATTTTCTATTTTGAGTTTTGCGAGTGTATATTATGTACTTAATATGTCTTTGCAAAGAGATATAGAATTTACAAAACAAGAATATATCAATTCTAAAAAAGCGACTATTAAAAATCAAGTGGATAATTTAATTAACTACATAAACTACATCTCAAAAACGGAAACTCAAAAAAAACTTGAGAGACTAAAACAAGACGTAGAGTTTTTGAGCGATGTTGTTAAAAATATACCTCTTGAGAAACTTCCTATGTTTTTCAATAGATATATTTTTGAGCATAGTTTTTATAAGGTAATCGTTAGAGAAAATAACAAAGTGATTTTTCACCACGGAAATTTGCCCGAAGAGCTTTTTGATTATAAACCGAAAGGGAAAATAGATATTTTTATAAAAAACAAAAAATATTATCTTTACTCCAAAGAGTTAAAACTAAAAAACAGACATTACATAATAATTTTGGCATTAACACAGCAAGATATAGA
>Ga0256843_1000709_pt1 | contig 27887 bp, 38 predicted proteins | sample AlvinellametaG_FD_191572 | JGI IMG/M metagenome (GOLD analysis project Ga0256843, IMG submission 191572) | Pompeii worm associated microbial communities from hydrothermal vent at the East Pacific Rise, Pacific Ocean - Alvinella | ecosystem: Host-associated > Annelida > Integument > Unclassified ... | reverse complement strand
TAGATTTTGCATATAAACGTGGTTTTTATGAGGGTGGTAAAATTACTGCTGTAAATAAAGACTTTTGGAATGCTAATAGTGATTTTGAAAGCACAGCTAGTCCAGATAGAGATAGATTACGAGCTAGGGCTCGATGGTTGAGTGCTAATAATGCAATTATGGATAATATCGACAATGCTATTATTAATAATGTTGTAGGAACTGGTATAGGGCTTCAATCTCGTACTGGTAAAAAGAAATTTGATGACTTTGTAGAGAAAGCTTGGTTTGATTGGGCTAATAACCCTAAAAAGTGCGACTCTACGGGTAGATTTACATTCCCAACAATGCAAAGAATGAGTTTAAAATCTCGCTTAGTTGATGGTGAACTTTTTATCTATAAGCGTATCACAAAAGATGGGTTAAAACTACAACTCATTGAGGCTGACTTCTTAGACAGTACACGTCAAGATGGTGGTGTAGAATTAGATGCACTTGGAACACCTATCAAATATCACTTTAAAGATAGTAGTAATAAATCATACGCTATTTCAGCAGAATATATTATTAACTACTTTATGCCTGAGAGACCGACACAGTATCGTGGTGTATCTGAGTATAAACAAGCTATTTTGGATATTAAGAACTTCTCAGCATTCCAAACAGCATCAATTCAAGGTGCAAGAGCTAGGGCTAATATTGCGTATGCTGTTAAGCATAACACATCTAATGGTATGCCTTACAACGCTGATTTAAACAATCAGATACAACAAATTAACGGTGTATCTGTATTATATCTTGGTGAAAATGAGGACATTACTAAACTTGATCCTGATAGTGTAGCTACTGACTATGTTCAATTTAGCGAAAACACTATTAGGTTAATTGCAACAGCTCGTAAAGTATCTTATGAACTTGCATTTAGAGACTATTCTAAAGTAAACTTTGCATCATCAAGAGCGTCTTTACTACAAGACTTTAAACGTTTTGATTTAGAGCAAACACACTTAGTAGATTATATCTTGAATGATATTTTTACTACTTGGCTTGAAACAGAGATACTTCTAGGACGTATTAAAGCAAGTGGTTTTGAAAAAGCACCTGAAAAATGGATAAAACCAAAATGGATAATGCCAAAACGTGATTTAGTCGATCCTTTAAAAGAGATACAAGCTATTGAAAAGAAAATCAAGCTTAATCTTACAACTGAAACAGATGTTGCAAACTCAGAGGGTCAAGATTACGAGCAAGTTTTAGCTAAAAAACAACAAGAAAAAGAGCTAAAAGATAAATATGGAGTACCTGATTTTAACTATATTGAAGCAGAATTGATGCAAAAGAATATAGATAGTGACTCAAAAACCGACATAGGGTCGGCATCTGATGCCAAAGGAGATAACAATGCCTAAAATGTTAGATAAGCGTGAAGCATTACGCAACATTGAACGTAAACGGTCTGTTCAAGTTCGTGTAACTGAACCATCAGCACGTGCTGGTGATAATACGCTTACGTTTGTGTTCGTGTCTAATGATAACGCAGGTGTTCGTTTTGACTGGGGAAGCGGTGAGTATTACAATGAGATACTTGATGTAAATGGTGCATCAGTAGAGCGTTTAAATACTTTTTTTAAGAACCATACTCGTAGTGTTGATGATGCTATTGGTAAGGTATCTAATGTTAGAGTAGATAATGGTGAACTTGTAGGAGATATTACCTTTGGTACAGACGAAGATAGTCAAAAGATTTATCGAAAATACCTAGAGGGTATTCTCACTGATGTTTCTATTGGTTATGAAATTCGTGATTATAAAGTCGAGTCTCAGCCTGATGGTGAGCGTGACAATGTAACTATTACTGACTTTGATGTATTTGAAGTATCGGCTGTCGGAATTGGTTTTGACAGTGGTGCTAAAAAGCGTTCAAATGAGGACTCTAACTTAAATCTTAATAAGGAGATTACAATGGATAAAGAACGATTGGCTGAACTTCAAGCGTTACAAGAACGTACAGAAGCAGAAAACAAAGAACTCAAACAGCTATTAGCTGACAAAGAGCGTGAAAAAGAAGCTGAGGCTGAAAAACTTAGAGCTGAAAATGCAAAACTTCAACGTGATGCACAAATTACTGCACTTGGTAGCAAGTATGGTATTACATCTGACAAAGTTAGAGCTTGGCTTGATGATGATAAAATGACAGTTGAAAATGTTAGAGATAGCATTTTAGACACACTAGCTACTCAAACTGAGGGCTTTAGAACGGAGGACACAACAAAAGTGGAAGAAGAAAATCTTAGACAAGCCCTACGTGATGGTTTAGCATTACGTTTAGGTCGTTCAAAAACTGATGATATGCACCCTGACGCAGAGCGTTATCGCAATGCACCATTAGCTCAGATCGCAAATATGTTACTGCCTGAGAATGAGCGTAGCTTTAACCCATCTGATATTGCGGAACGTGCATTAAAGACTGGTGACTTTCCAGCGTTACTTTTAAGTGCGGGTAATCGTGTACTAGAGGCTGAGTTTGAAGCACAAATGGCTACTGCTCGTATGTTCGTTAAAGAAGTTGATGTACCAGACTTCCGTACAAATACTGACATTGTTAAAGGTCAAGGTGGACGCTTATCGAGAACTCTTGAAAATGGAGACCTTAAAGAGCTTACAATGGCTGAACATTCAGAGTCTTGGAAACTAGAGTCATTCGGTAACAAATTTGTACTTACTCGTGAAGTAATCATCAATGATGACCTAGGTGCTTTCAATGATATGTTATCTACGTTTGCATCAATGGCAGTAACTACTTTCAATGGTCTTACTTATGACCTTTTAAGAAACGCTGGTGACTATGCTAACTACAAAATGGCTGATGGTTCATCTGTTTACTCAGTAGAACACGGAAACTTAGCATCTGATGATCTTAGTGCAGAGGCATTAACAGCTGGTCGTGTAGCTATGCGTAAGCAAAAATCTATTGATGGTGTTACACCGTTAAATATTGCACCACGCTATTTGATTGTTGCTCCTGAACTTGAAGCACAAGCTCGTGAGTTACTATACTCAACTGCTAAAATAGATGCTCCAAATGCAGGTGTTATCAACACTGTTCAGAATATGAACTTAAAGTTGATCGTGGATGCAGAGCTTCAATCACCTACTGAGTGGTATCTTGTTGCAGATAGACGTACTATTAAAGTTGGTTATCTAGCAGGTACAAACCGTAGACCAGTAGTGAAAATGGGTGAAAATTCAGTATCACGTACAGTATTTGAGGGTGTTTTCGACATCGGTTTCGTTGTTGAAGATTATAGAGGACTTTATCAAGGTAATCAGTAGATTACTTTGATAGACCATAACTAAGGAGATTACAAATGGCACAAGCTATTAAAAGATATGACGGAAATGTAGTTATTATTCCAGCACCGTATGATGTTGAGGTTAATAATGTAGTTACTATTGGAACAGAGCAGATTGGTGTTGCACAAACAGCTGGTTTAGCAGGTGAAGATATTCCAGTAGAGATCGTTGGTGTTCAAGAGATTGTAGCAAAAACGACTGATGCTTTTGCAATTGGCGATGTTGTTCTTTGGGATAAAGTATCAAAAGTCATCACACAATCTGTTGAGGTTGCAGAAGATGGTGTTAAAGCAGGTCTTGTATTATCAGCTAAAGCTGGTGGTGTAGCAGGTACGGTTCTGGTTAAGATTGGATAGCTAAATGACTGATTTTGCACAACTTCAAAAAGATGATATGAATAATGCTTTTTTATCTGATTATGCTATTGATGTTGTGTATAAATCATCATCTGGTGAAACACCAATAAAAGTACAAGTGTTTGAAGATAGCTTGGATAAGCTTGAAACAACATACACACACGTTTTAGCAAAGTATGATGATATTCCTACTGTTGAGTATGGAGATGTTATTATAATTGATGGAGTTGAATGGGGTGTAGTAGATTATACTATTGATCCTATGAAGATAGACATCACACTGTTTATACAAGAGGTTGAGTAATGGATGAAGTGACATTAACTGAGAAGTATGTTAGTGATAAGCTAATAGCTGTTGCAAAAGATTTCGGTGTAAATGCACCAAGAGTTGTAATTGCAAAGAGAGCTACACTTAAACCATCTCAATCTTTAAATAGACTTGTAACATTTGCACTAATAGTACCTTTAGATATTGATGGTTTATTAGATGCTTTGATAAAACAGTGTTTAGATGACAATATGAATTATTATTTTGTAGGTTCTGATGTGAATTTACAAGGTAATTTGGACGTTGAATATCTATATTTTGAGGCTGACATAATGCCTCAATTTGAAAATTAAGGAGCTTTAGATGGCATCGCAATCTAAGTATTATAATACTGGTGGTGGAGAGTTATTCTTTACACCATTGGTTGATGGCGTTTTAGGTGTTGAAGCACCTTTCGGACAAACTGAAAATGTAAGTTTTTCATCAGAAGTTGAGACTATTACCCACGACAATACAGAGGGTAGTACGATTTTTGAAGATTTGAACATCTTGAAAAAAATTACTGGTTCTATTAAAATTGATACTGTTGAAATTTCTCCTGATATGCTTACAAAAGCATTTTTAGGTACAAAATTTGTAACATCTGTATCGGCAACAACAGGTACTACATCAACAGTAACAGTTACATCGTTTGACTCACCTATTTCTATTGGTGCAAAACGTGTATCAAACGTTGTTGTTAAAGATAGTTCTGATGCTACAACGTATGTTGAGGGTTCAGACTATACAGTAGACTATACTAATGGTACTATTAAGGTTCTTTTAACTGGTGGAACGATCTTAGTAGGAGATACGCTAAATATTACGTATGACAACAGTGCATACAATGATATTCGTATTGAAGCATTTATGAACTCTAAACTAGAGGGTGTCTTACGTTTCGTATCAAAACCTGCGAATGGTTTATCATACACTTATACGTTCCACAAAGTATCTCTACTAGCTAGTGGTGACTTTATGCTTAAATCTGCTGATGAGTTTGCTAAACTCTCTTTTGAGGGTGCATTGTTAGCATCTGAATTGATCACAGATGATACAAAATCAAAACTTTACAAAATCGAGTCTTCTGAGGCAGTTTAGTAAGTTTTATAGGACTCTCTTTGGAGGGTCTTATTAAAATTTAAAGGTAAGGTGGTTTAATATGTTTGCAAACGTAAAAACAGTAGAGTTAAGTGATGGTTCTAAAATTATATGTAAAGATTTAACTTATGGTTTTGTACTTGGGCTAGAGAGCGGTGAGGTTGAGGAAAGCACTCACGCTGTTGTGGAAGACGGTACAGATTTAACAAAAGAAGCTATTTTCAAGTTGCGTAAAAGTGATGTAACACTTCTTTACAATACTATTTTACAATTAACATACCCTCACTTATATAATGAAGATGGTACTTTGAAAACTATTGATGATTTTCAAGATAAAGAAACTGACGATAAAAAAAAAGTTTAAAGTGGTTAGGTGCTAAACTTATTCGCAACGGTCATACATCAGTTCTAAAATATCGTTTAAACTTCTTTGAGACAGCTTTAGAGGAGCTTGATGGTTATATCTCAGAGCAAATACGATATAATAGCTTATCACATAGATTATCTAAACTTGAACCAAAAGAGTTTGATGAATTTATGAGGCTTGATGAAGATAACACATCAAACAAACCTAAAAATATTGAAGTAGATCACGAAGCAAATATGCGTGAAGCTATGTTAGGACAATAAAATGGCTCAGACTGAAAGAAAAATTGAGATTGAGATTAGAGCTAAGACCGAAAAGGCTCTTAGTGAGATTAACCGCTTAAACAAAGAACTCAACAAACTAAAAAAGACAGAAAAAGATTTTAAAAAGCTTGACTCACAAGTTAAGCAAATGTCACGTAGCTTTTCTCAACTAGCTGTTCACGTAGGTAAACTTGCGGTTATTTATGGTACTTTTCAAGGTCTTAATAATACAGTTAGAACCTTTGCTGAGTTTGAACATTCAATCAATAGGTTAGGTGTGATCTCTGGAGCAACTGCAACCGAATTACAAGCATTAGAGGATAAAGCTAAGTCACTTGGTGAGAGTACAATATTTAGTGCTTCACAAGTTGCTGATGGTATGAACTCATTAGCTATGGCAGGTCTTAGTGCTGATGAACAGTTACAAGCTATTGGGGGAACTTTAGATTTATCAACTATTGGTATGCTTGATTTAAACGAGGCTTCATTAATTGCTGTTCGTACAATGGGTTCATTTAATATGGAAGCTAAAGATGTAGCTTACATAACTGATATTATGGCTGTTGCCTCAACTGACTCAACACAATCAATATCTGAGTTAGGATCAGCTTATGAAAAAGTAGGCTCAATAGCAACCGCATATGGAATTTCTTTAGAGGAAGTCACAGCATCGTTAGAAGTTATGGCGGATGCTGGTAGAGTAGGTACAGATGCTGGTACACAGTTAAAGATTGTTATGGGTCGATTAGCAGGTAATAAAGAGGCTAAGAAATACTTAGATGAACTTGGTGTCTCAATATATGATGCTAATGGTAAAATTAAACCATTCAATCAACAATTAAAAGAGTTAAAAGTAGCTCTTGACAAACTCCCTGATGGTCAAAGAAACTTAAAATTAGGACAATTATTTGGTAGTGAGGCTATTGGTACAGCAATACTATTATTAAATAGTCTTGATGATTTAGATGCAAAAGCTAAAAAATTAGCAAACTCTTTTGGTGTTGCAAACGCTAATGCTAAAAAGCTTCAAGACGATCTACAAGGTAGCTATAAAGCATTAATGAGTGCTTTAGAGGGATTGGCTATACGTGTTGGTAATGAACTAACGCCTGCTCTTAAAAATGCTATTGATGACGCTACACTATTTATAAGAACTCTTGATAAAGCAGATATTGAGAAATTCGGACAAGATATTGCAAATACTATTACTTTTATAAAATCATTAGTAACCGCAACGGCTGAGTTAATAGGTACAATAGCAGGGGTAAGTAAATCAATATCAGATGTAACTGGTATAAGCTCTGGGTGGGTAGTGATTATAGGAGGTTTGATACTAAAACTAAGAGGTTCTTTAATACCAGCTATAAAAAATCTTAGACTTGTTTTATTAGCACTCGGTACTGTAAACCCATATATATTAGCTCTTAGTGCTGGGTTATTAGCTATTGAGTACGCAACCGATCAGTTAAACGAAGAAACTATGAAGCTTAATAAATCTACCGATGAGTATATTAAATCTATTGGTGGTTTACAAGATATGATAGAGGGGTTAGCTTTAGGTTTCGACCAATTAGATTTAGAGGGCGTTCGTGTTGGTATAACATCATTAGGGGAAGCAACAGATATTGTAAAATCTAAGATAAGAAAGTTAAAAGAGGAACTAGCAAAAGAAAAAGATAGTTGGTGGGGGTACTGGGTAGATGAAGAAAAAATAACAAGATTAACTAATCAAATTGATGAGTATGAAGAAGCACTGGCTGATGCTGAGGTTATGAATAAAAAGCTAAAAGATAGAGGTAATGAATTAACTAAATCTTTGAAAGATCAAAAAACTGCAACAGAAGATGCAACAAAAGCAACTAAAACTCTAACAGATGAGGAAAAGAAGTTTTTAGATAAAACAGAGAGTTCTTTAACTACCCGTAAAGCATCTTTAGAAACAGCTTTAGGTCAAATGCTACAAAAAGAAAAGTCTTATTATGCAAAAATAGCTAATCTTGAAGCTAAAACTGCACAAATTCGTAAGAAATATTCAGATGAGCGTGTAGCATTAGAACTTAGTGTTAATAGTTCAATAGCTAATGTTTATGCTAAAGGTCTTGATGATTATGGAAAGTATAAAGATGCACAAAAACGTGCAGATGAAGCTTATACTAAAGCAAAAGAGTATCTTGAAAAAGGAAATTTAGAACTTTCTCAAAAATATCTCGATGAGTATAATAGTCTTATTCAAATGTATGCTGGTGAAGAGATTAAGACTAAAGAAACAGTTATGAAGTATAACAAAAATACTCATAAGTTTGAACGTGAAGAAATTGAGAAAACACGTATTACAGCCCACAGTACAGCAGTTGAGTATGAAAACGATGCTAAAAAATATAAAGATTTAAAAACACAAATAATCAACAGTTTAGAAGCTCGTGAGATTGATGCAAATAACAAAGCTATTGAGTCTGAAAAGTTAAAACTAGCTATGCTTAAAGCTGAGATACAAATTCAAAAACAGATGCTAGAGCTTGTAAACCAAATGTTAGAAAAAACAACTGGTATCAAGATAGATTTAGATTTTGGAGATTTTGATAAGGTTATTGCTGATACTGAGAAACAACTTGAAAATTTAGAGAATAAAAAGAGACATATCAAAATTGATGGTGCAGATACAACAGAGGTTGATAAAGATTTACAAAAAATTGATAATGATAAGATACAACCTGATGTAAAACCTAAAGTTGATGAAAAACCTTACATTGAATTTAAAAGAACTGTTGTAAACGATGAGCTTGTAGCTAAAGTAAAAGCTGATAAAGAAGAAGCTAGTGCTGAGGTTGCAAGATTAGAAGCTGAGATAGCTAAACAAGGAACTAAGCCAGTAGATTTAGAACTACAAAAAGCATTAGCTCAGGCTAGACAACTAGAAGCTGAGTTATCAAGAACGGTTACAAAAGTAGTTTATATTCAAGAACACTATCTACCAGCTCGTAAAAATGGTGGTTTAATTCAAAAATTCAATACTGGTGGTGTAGCAAATAATCTTGAAAATGGTCAAGGTCATTCTCGAAAAACTGGTAAGCTAAACGGGTATGGTGGTGGGGATAAGATTAAAGCACTACTTGAAGCAGGTGAGTTTATTGTTAGAAAAGAGGCGGTAAGAGCTATTGGTTTGGATAAGTTATACCAAATAAATCAAGGTGTAATACCTAAATATCAATTTGGTGGTGAAGTAGGATCAATTCCGAGATTTAACAGCGGTGGACTTGCTACACAACAAAACAATAGTTCAAATAGAAGTGTTGAATTGAATTTGAATTTAGGTGGAAATACTTACAAAACATATACAGATGATGAAGTAGCTACTGCATTGGCTGAACATTTACAAAGGAGTACATTTTGAGAAAAGTATCAAAAATTGACAACATTGTTTTAAACTATCCATTATACATATCAACTGAATTTGACGTAGATAATTATATAGGTAAGAAGTCAATAGCTATTGATGGTAGCTCTGTTATGTTCGTACAAGCTAAAGGAGCTTTATCAAATGAAGTTGAGGTTAGTTCTAACGGAGATGCTTGGGTACACGAAACAATTAAAGATCAGTTAATGACTATTGTAGATGAAAATGAAAAAGTTATAACATATACTGATGGTACAACTGATACTTTTCACTTTGATCATACAAAATTACCTTTATCATTTAAGCCGATATATAACGGAGCTTTGTGGTATAATGTTACAATCAATCTATTAAAAGGATAACAAATGGCAAGTGCTATTTATAACGAATATAAAGCGAAAGTAGGTAAAACAGACTGGGAAGCTGTATCAGTTAAAGTAATGTTAGTTACAAGCTCATATACGCTAGACATAGATACACATAACAATAAATCTGACATAGACGCTTTATCAGTAGAGGCTGAGGGTGACGGTTATAATGCTGGTGGTAAATTGTTAGAAAATAAGACAGTCACTCGTGATGATGTAAACGATTGGGTTAGATATGATGCAGATGATACGGTATGGAGTTCTTCTACAATCACGGCTCGTGGTGCAATTGTTTACGTTGATACTGGTGATGCTACAACATCAACATTGATTGGATATGTAGATTTTGTTACAGATAAATCTTCAAGTGCTGGTGATTTTGTTATCCAGTGGCATACAGACGGAATTTATAGAATAGGTTAATCTTTTGGCTAATAGACCCGCATTAGACCCTTTTGGTGATGGGTCATTAGTTGATAGCTTTACATTTACATCATTGGAAGATGGTAGTGCAACACTATCTAACCAACAAGGTGACAACACTTTTGGTGGTGATGTAGCAGATGTAATAACTGATCCAACAAACCCTATTGGTTACAATGAACACTCTAATTGCTACTTTGTAAGCTCTAGTGGTAATCAGAAGCTATCTGGGAATGTATCAGCTACTGTTTGTGGTTGGTATAAACACCCTATTGGTGATGATAACTGGTCTGAGGCTACTTTTGGTGGACAAGGTAATGACGGTAACTTCGGTATAGGTGCTGATGTATCTAGCGGTACATTAACTATTAGAGGCTTTATCAATGGTTCTGGTTATGGTCTATCAAACCCAACTACTGATGATTGGGTATTTATTGCGTGTACTTATGATGCTTCAATAGGTAGAGTTAGCTTTTATGTTAATGGTGACTATATTGGTTACGCTGATGTAACAATTACTTTTGATGATACTAAAACTATTGATTGGTATGATCAGAATAAATTTGCAAAGCTAACAGACTTTCAATTATATAATCGTGTATTAACCGAGCAAGAGCTTGATGATATTAGATTAGATAACTTTATAACGGCAAAACCAGATGCTATACCTTTAACAATAACTATTTTAGAACCATCTTTAACTACTGGTAGTGGAGTATTAGTTGATGACTATTCATATTCAAATGGCAATAGTATAAAGCCAAACATATTAGATGATGGTTCAAATATTGATACATATACATTCAATGATAATGAAACCCCAACAACTTGTAACACTAATAAGAACCATTGTTTTGATTTTGATACAACAACAGATGTAATTAAAGCATTATATGGGTGTTATGCAATTTACTATAATGGTCGAGGTTCTGTTGATACATCATCATCATCATTACCTATAAATTCAAATAATATATCAACATCATTTTATTTAAAAAATTATGATAATGGTAGTAAGAGTGATATATTATTTGAATTAGATGATATTAGTAATAATCAATTTTTTTATGTTGATATTAGGTTTGGCTCTCCAGTAATTGTAAACATTGCAATCTCAGATAATACTTCTACAAAATTGGATATAACCTATGAGATTGGTGAGTATAACAATACTTATTTTAATATTTTTGTAACATTTGATAATGAAAATTCTAAATGTTACTTATATATTGATGGTGTTTTTGTAGCGTCTTTTGTGTATGATGATATAGTTCAATACAAAGTATCAGATAATTGTTATTATAATTTTTATTCAGCAAACGGTGAAGCTTTTGGTTTACGAGTTTTTAATAAAGTTGTTAATAGTTCAGAAATTGAAGATATCATTACTTATGATGCTAGTAATACTTATCTTTTAGAGTCAAAAATAACACCAAACGAACCAACTTTAAAATTAGATAGCTACATAAATCAAGACAGTAGTTTACTAACAACTTTATATGTTTTAGAGGCTAGAATACAAGAACCTTTAATATTTGCAGACAGTTTATTGTTATTATCAAACCAGAATAGTGTAGTTGCAACAACATCATCGAAGTTGTTTGTAGATAGTTTATTGTTATTATCAAACCAGAATGGTGTAGTTGCAACAACATCATCGAAGTTGTATGCAAATTCAATATCCATACCTATAACTATATTAACTCCACCAAATACGCCAATAGAAGCCGACTCTATATTTTTAAATATTATACAACCTTTAAAATATGAAGCTATTTCAACAGAGTCTCTATTACTAACTCAAAAATTAAATCAGATTAGTGTTACAGCTTTTCCAATAATTGATGGAATGTTTGTAAGTATGAATGTTGATATTTTAGAACCTACGGTAATCTATGATAAAAATTATTTTATTACATCAACACTTAATATAGATATGACAATAAACACACCCGCAGTTGATGCTGAGATAGTAGAAATTTTCGGAACAACAGTTGAAATATTAGAACCATTATATTTGGAGATATTTGCTAATTGTGGCTATGGTTTTTATGGTGATGTTTCAACTGATCTTGATATATTTAATGATGGTAGTGGTAATATTCTATGCGGTCAAGAAAATAGCGATGATTTTCTTTATAAAGATTATTATTTTACTGATAACTTAACACCACACACTTGTAACTATGTAACAGATGATGTGATATTTGGTACTTATTCAGCAAATTATTACTCAGTGAGTGACTCATATTTTGGTTTTTATATGCAATATTACAAAGATTATTATGATAGCTTCACACTATCTTTTTGGTATAAACCAACATCATCTGATGATGGGTACGTTTGTTGGTTAGGTGAAACTGGTAACGATAACGAGAGTTTTTCAATAAGAATAATTGATGGTAATTTTCAAGTAAGTAACTCAGATGATTATGTAACACCTACACTAACAGATACAAATATTATAGCTGATACAAATAAATGGTTTTTAATTACGATAACTGTATCCAGTTCAACAATAGGTTATTATATAGATGATTATTCACTAATAGTGTCATCATCGGCTTCTGGTTATTTATCAGGTGATTGTCAATTTGCAATAGGGTACAAAGGAACATCTACTTCGCCATCATTCAAAACAGACCAATTTAGAATTTTTAGTAAAGTTTTGAGCGATAGTGAATTGAGTGCTTTAAAAACTGAACAGAAATACTTAGAATGCTCCCAACACTTAGTTAAGGTTGAACCAGTAAATATTGAAATTTACATATATGAACCATATGTATCAGACGAATTAATTATAGTCGGAGAAAGTTTGTTAAATAATATTTCAATTATTAACCCTAATTTGATATACTCATATAAAACAGTTATTGACAATTCTATATTAATTAATATTAGATGTAACCAACCAAATTATGTAGGTGGAGTTTCATCATCAACTGGTACACCTACTATTGATTATACAAGTACGATATTTGCACAAAGTTTAAAAATATCAATAGCTCCGTTATATTTAAAGTTGGGTGAAAATGTATATATTAAGGCTTCTTTGGGAATTATTACTATTAGCAATAATGATATACATCTATGGGATAGAGCCTACCCATCAGTATCTACACTCACTATTAAAACAAATGCTAATATAGCTCAACCAAAAGTAAACCCTAGAGTTTATTCAATAGGTGATCTGGTTTTTAATACCCATCTTTATTGGAGTAGGAACACAGAAGATATTAGATATGTTCAAAAGAGTTCAGTAACAGTAAATGGAGATACAGTAGTATCTGTTATGAAGTTAAAAGATTTTAACATTAGTTCAACTATTACAACTGAAAAAGATTTCTCAATTACTTATAATGAGTACATACAATTAAGCTCAATGGTTACAGATGATATTTATGATATAATTTTAACAGATGGAACAATAATACGATCTAAATTCGATTTAACAAATAAACCAGTTGAATTTACACCTATTTTCAATGGTTCTGATAGATTTTACGTTAATATTAAGGTGTTGGTATGAGTATTGTAAGAGTTGAGAGTGTATCTGTATTAGTAAATAGTACAACAAATATCTATCCAACATCTTTAAGTATTACTTGCGGTATTGGTAAAGGTTATAACTCTTTTTCGTTATCTGGTTATAGCTTACAATTATCTGCAAATGATTTAATATCAATTAATATTAATGGACAAGTTTTTGAGTTCTTAGTGGATAAGGTTGAGTCAAATAAACAAGATTTTATAAAAGTTAGTGGGTATAGTAAATCATACAAACTTGATGATGGTATCCCTAGTGATACAGAATATGTTTATACAACATCAGATGACCTATTAGTAGATTGTATGGATGATATTCCATATACTTCTACAATACCTACAATAACTTTTAATGGACAAACTTATGCTAAGACATCAACACGTCTAAGTAGAGTTTTAGATATGGTTAAAGTTGTAGGTGGCGATGTTTATGAGTATGGTGGTAAATTGGTTATAGAGGAAGCAAAAGCTATACCTGAGACTGTAACACCAACTTATAGCTTTACTGAGGGTGAGTATTTTGATTATTCATATTCAGACAATAGAGCTTCATCACTACTTGTTAAACAAGTTCTTTTTAATCCTATCTTAGATGATATTTATGCAGAAGCAAGTGTTACTTTTGAGTTTGATGAGGAATTAGGTAGAGGTGATATATTCTTTAACCCATCATTAACTACAAACTTACCATATACTATAACTGGAATTTCATATAGAGAACCAACAACAATAAATAAGGTTGAGACAATAAGTCTTGATGATGTTACTTATGTAACCACATTAGGTGGTATAGACTCTATTGTTTATATAAATATTGATGGAGAACCTTTACCTGATACTGAATATGAGGTTTATCAAACATATAATGTAATCAGATTTAATATGTCACGAGTAGGTGAGCTTGAAGTTAGCTATAAAACTAAATCAATAGTAGGGTATGCTTATAGAGATACTTATTTTTCAATTCAGTATGAATGTAGCCAATGTAGTGGTTTAATTGAAATAAATGCGGATAATACTATTAACAGTGGCTCGTGTTATGCACAAATAAACACACCGCTAACTTATGAAAAAGGTGGCTCAGTATATTTATCAAGTGGTGCAGATAGTACGTTTGTTTTTGTTGAGCGAAAAGGTGCTACCAACTTAGTTCAATATGGAACACTAACTTTAGCTGGTGGTGGAACATTAACTATAAAATATATTTATGATGTTGATGATTGGACAGATAAAGATTTTATGGGTAATATAACAAGTGTTACAACAAGTAAGATCGAGACAACTTCTGGTAGTGTAATATTAGATGAAGATTTGAATAAGTATGTAATATATCTTGATAAACCTATTGATAGTATTAACGATATTTATTTCGGTAGTGTTTTGGTTGATAATACAACATATAGTTATGTAGGTACTGGTACAATACCTTATATTGAGTTTACAGACAATAGTTATGAAAATATGAGTTTAGATATTTCGATGAATGTTATTTTAGATGAAGTAACAATACCAGCTCCTTTAGCAGGACACCCAGTTAGTTTATTGGACGTAGTTACTTGTGATGGTGTAGCTACTGAGTCTTTTGTACCAGATGATAATACGCTTTGTAACTTACCAGCTACATTTAAAATTGATGTAGCAAGTCTTTTTGGTGTTGAGATAAGTGATATTTTCGGACTTGAACTTCAAGGAGATTTCGGAACACTTACTATTGATAATTTTGGTATGGTAGAAGTTACAGTAACAACTGCAAATTTATATACCATTGACGCAAGTGCTGTTAAAGAGAATGGTACAATAACAGTTGATGCAAACGGAGTAATTTAATGGCTACATATTCAAGCGAGAATATTTGTGATACAGCAAGTGGTTATGAGGCTCTATTTGAACACGATAGAGGTACAGAACAAGTAATTATCAAAGATAGCCTTATAAGTGATGAAAATGTAGCCCTATCACGAGCTAAGAGTGAATTTTTAAAAGGTGGATATACAACTCGTGAGGTTAGCTTTACCAGTATCTTTATTCCTAATTTGAAACAGAATGATATTATAGAATTTAGAAGTCTTTACTGGATAGTTAAACAAATTACGTACACATTCAATCCACCTGAGCTTTTAATGCAGATTAAGGGAGTTCGTTATGAGTGATACAACAACATCTCTAGTTAAGGTCTTAGATAGGTATGTAGATAGTAAAATATCAGATACTAAAAAAACTACAATAAATAGTGTGCTACTTTATAAAGCAGGTACAAACTTAACACCTATAAATATAGGTAAGGTTAGTTACTAATGGGTGTTGTTAATTCTGATAAACCAGTAGTTGTCGATACATCAAGTGATTATTATGTACCACCTCCAACACCTGATCCTAGTAAGTGTATTGAGATTAATGATAGTTTGTCTGTAAAGTGTATAAAAGTATCTAACGATGCGTATGAAAAGTGTATTGAAATAACAGCTGATGTTCCATACATTAGTATTACACCTGACACAACTACAACTACTGGTGAACAGCCTTGTGAAATACCAGATAGACCTGAAATATCTTTAGTTACAATAAATGGTTTAGAACCAGTAGAGTTAGAAAACCTAGAAATACTTGAAAGTGACCCTTTTGGTAAATATCCAGATTTGAAAAAACACTATGTAAAAGATTATGATAAGGTTGTTTATCAAATAGATAATATAGATAAGTATGAAAATATTACAGATGTTTATGTTTACACTGATAAGGATAATGTTGGTTGGTTATTTGATAAACCAAGCAATTTCGCAACATACAATGAAGAAGATAAGACAATAGAGCTTGATGTAAAAGACCAGTTAGATGGTGTAGATTTAGAGCTTTGGGTGTGGGTTAAAGATGGTGAGTGTTGGTCTGATGGTGGTATTTACATAGTTGAGACTATGGAGCGTAGTCATCAACCAGTGTTAAATGGTGAATATTATATAAATAGTATGGGTAGCTCTGATATAACAATATATGGTTATAATGAAGATAATAGATATAATATTGAGTGTTATCTAGAAAACTGCATTAATGATAACTATTCTTATAGTCAAGAAAAAGATATAATTCACGCAACAGCACCTTATGTTGATGATAATAATGGTAGAATGGTGGTAAGTGTTACATTGATAGAGCCATTCAAATATGAAAGTTTTAGAACTGATTGGGTTTTTTCAATAATTGATATTTTTGATAATGAATATAAACCTGAAATTAAATTAATTGCTGGAAATGGTTATGAATATCCCTCACTAACAATAGAATGTACTATAAAAATAATAAACTTTAGACGTGATTTTGATTACACTAATTATAAAATAACATATGGTTCTACTGGATATAAAATTTTAGAAAATACTCAATCGTTTTTTATAACATTAACTGGTTTTATTAGTCAAGGTAAAATTTTGTATAGTGTTGATTTAGTTAAAATAGAACCTTATGAATATATAATGATTTCACAAGATAGTTTGAAAATTATGTATTATTCTATATGGGCAGAAGAATTAACACCTATTGGTGATTGTGGTTATGACGTTAAACTATCCGTTAGTGGTTATGATAGTACCTATAATATAGAATATTCAGTACCTGTTTATACAGACAGTGACGGCAATACATATACGCACGGTAGTTATTCAGAATTAACATATAATACTGGCGTGTTATATGGGTACGCTGACGCCTCGTGTAATAGTTGCTCAGTTGATGTTAGGGTTACGGCTACCAACATCAATAATGTTAGTGTTACTACTGGTTTTGGTAATATTAACATACAGACTTGTGATTAATCCAACATTTTACTTAGAAGATATTTAACACTTATGATATAATTACTAACATAAACTGATGTTAGGAGTTTGTTATGGGTTTGTTAGATTTTTCATTAAGTGATGTTGGAGGTGTTTTCACATCTATTCGTGAGGCTATTACTGGGAAGAAGATAGAAGACCCTCAAAAGCTCCTAGAGGAAGTTAATAAACTTCAAGTACAATACCTAAAGGCACAAGAGAAGATCATCAGTACGGAAGCTGGTAGTGAACATTGGATAACTTCTGCTTGGCGACCTATAACAATGCTAACATTTGTGTTCATAATCGCTAACAACTACATTCTAGTACCCTACTTTACTGCCTTTGGTGTTGTAATACCTACTTTAGATATACCTCCTGATATGTGGACTCTATTAACTACTGGTCTCGGTGGTTACGTTGTAGGTAGAAGTATTGAAAAAGCAACTAAAAATTTTAAAGGGTAAATAATGCCACCAATAGTAAAACAATCCGCACCACACATCTTAATAAGTATGTTCGTAGCACCTATTATGTTAGGTATCTTTGCTTGGGCTGGTAGCTCAATCTTAGGTAACAGAGAAGTTACAGTATTGTTACCAACAGTAACTAAAAAGTTAGATGAAATAGCTAACAAGCTGGACAAATATGAGGAAAAACAAAATCAAACTTTGATCATAGTTTACAAAAACAGACAAGATATTGCTGTAATTAAATCAAGGATTGAGAAATGAGTGATGAGTTAATAGAACGTATAAAAAAAGATGAGGGTTTTCGTGGAAATGTTTACAAAGACTCTCTAGGTTACGACACAGTAGGTTATGGAACAAAGATGCCAATCACTAAACTAGAAGCAACAATGCTTTTAAGAGGTAGATTGTATCAGAAAAAAGAAGAGCTTGAACGTAAAGAACCGTATTTCAAATACCTACCTGAACCTATTGCAAATGTTATTTTAGAGATGGCTTATCAATTAGGTGTTAATGGTGTGTTGAAGTTTAAAAAAATGTGGAAAGCACTAAAAGATGGTGACTATGAAAAAGCATCAGATGAAATGTTAGATAGTCGTTGGGCTGTTCAAACACCTAACCGTGCAAAAAGACTAAGCAATATTGTACGCAATTTTGAGAATGTTTAGAATTGTAGTATAATTGTAAAATATAAATTAAGGAAAACACAATGCCTCTTATCAATCTTATCGAAGCTAATGGAAAAAATTACATACAAGGTTTTGTACCACGTAACGGCTTAACTATAAATGGAGATTATACACCATCTGAGCCAGAAGCTATGAAGTTAGGAAATGTTGTTGAAATCGTTATTGATGGTGTTATTGTAGAGTACAATAAAGGTGAGATTTTATTACTTGAAAAAGGTGTTACTTATACTTTTAATAGCGAAACAGCTATCCATAAAATGTAAAAGAGGTTTTTATGCTTTTTAATGTAGCTAATGATGCTTTTATAGTACCAACAGATGAAGTACCACTACTTGAATATAAATTCCCTATGGTAGTAGATAAGTCTACTGGTAGAGAACTCCTTGATTATGGTAAAGGCCATAGTAACGGAAAGCTTTATTTCGGTAGAGGATTAAAGCTAAATGGTGTAGACCAAAGCTTTACAGTAAACACACAAGGAGCTACGCGTCTATACTACTTCTTCAATGGAGAGTTACAAGAAATAGATGTAACTTCAATAGACTCCAAAGAGTTTACAGCAGAGGGTGTTTATCAGAATGCTATTTCAACTTCAAAGCAGTTTACAGTTGGGCAGATTGAATATCTTAAATCACACCCTGAAAAGTTCCTATACTCACTAGCAGAAACTCAAACTGATGGTAGCAAGACTTACTCCCTACACTCAGAGATACTTACACAAGAAGAGATAGATAGTGTTGTAGCTTACCTACCTATGTGCGAGGCTGATGGATATGTGAGAGATATGGTTATGTATAGTGAAATACTTGATTTTAATGAGGAGTTTACAGGAACACTTGGTAATTTTTATTCAGTATCTGGTGGTGTACTAGAAAACCTAGATGGAGATAAATTAAAGGTTACGTCTGATGGTTCAAGTGATTTCTCAAGAGCAGTTGTTGATTTAGTTGGGTATGAAATAGGCGATAAAATATTAGTATCATTTGATGTAGTGTCAATTACTGGTTCTGTGCGTTTTCATGATTATTCAAATAATAAATCATATACAGATTTATTAGCACAATCTACTTATAAAGTTGTTATCACATTAGGTGATTTCGATACGAATTTAGGGTTTGGTGGGTACTCTGATAGCGAATTTGAACTTATTATAGATAATGTAAAAGTATCTAAACTCACATCAACAAACCAAATAACAAACTTCACAAATTCTTGTAGAGACGAAGCATTACATCTCACATACGGATTACAGACTTGTTTCTTACAGAGAGATAGTCTTGGTGTACCTAGTGGTAGTTCGTTTGATAGATTGCAATGTGATGGTGTAGGGTATGTTGATAGTGGTTGGATACCTAAAATTGGTGAATATTTTATACTAGAGGCTATTGTATATCAGAAGAACGATACTCATTTTGAACTGAACGGAAATAGTTTTACCAAAGGTGTTTACTTTGGTACACACGCAACTGATAACGTTATTTATATGAGGCTTTTTGATACAGATGGGAACTTCACAACAACATACGAGGGTTTTCATCATATTTGTATAGAAAATTTGCCCAGTAGTGGTGAGGTTGCTTTTTATATAAATGGAAACATGAAAAGTAAAGTTAGTAGGGTGGGTAGTACAGAAACTGCCGGTAGTGTTTTTCTAGGTAATGTTTATGGCTTTTCTTATCCATATAGGCAACTTATAGAATTATTCAAAGTACACACAACACCACAAAACCCAGTAGAACTTTATAACGAAGCCGTAAGAAAAGGATTACTAGATGCCTGATATACACCCAAAAGATAAAGAACTACTAATCTATGGAGTCATTATAGGAGTAGTTCTAACAATTATGGATTATTTTGTGATTACTTACAACTTAATAGAGGAGATAGGAAAATGAGTTTAGACATATTAAGAGATGAATTGAAAGACGCTTACGATTACATTATAGTACCAACAAGTGCTTTAGATGTACCAGTAGAGCTATCTAAGATGCAAAAAGAAGATGGCTCATACTACACAATCAATGAGCTATCAGATTTATTAGGTAAAGATTTCACACCTACAACTACTATTGATAATAGATTTATGAAGTTTCGTTGGGCTATCCCTCGTAATGGAGAAGAAGCCTTGATAGTAACCTATCTGCTTAGTAAAGGGTTAGTCAATATGCGTGACAACGGTATTGATGACGCACTAGACTACACAGTAGATGAGATAGACTTTACAGCTCTGCAAGGTAATGAGTTCGGTGTGTTCGGTATGCACGAAATTAAGAAAGTACCTAACCCACCTATGGAAGAAGAACTAATCTAATGAAAAAAGATTGGTGTACTCTCTCCCCTGATGGGTGTTGGGGAGACCCTTGTTGCAAGAGACACGACAAACGATATGAGAATAAACGCTTAACTCGTAAACAAGCAGATGAGCTACTTAGGCGATGTATCTTACGGAAGAGTGGAGATGAGATGATAGCGAATATCTACTATTATGGAGTTAGATTGTTTGGGTGGTATTTTTATTGGAAGGCGAATAAGCAATAATGATTTATAAAATTTTAGAAGTTATTTTATGTATTGTTGTAATAATTTTTAGCACATATTTGGCTTTGGTTTTAGCCTATATTTGGGGTGAGTCTAGCGAAATGCTAAACCTTACCCTCAAAATGTTCATCAAATAGCTTCACAAACTCTCTAGTCTCTAACTGAGTGTGGTTATCAAGTCTTTGCTTAATAAAGTGAGACCACGCATTAGGATTGTTTGTATAACCACCGATAGTAAACACTCTGTTTTGTAACATATCAGACCCACGATCAAAAACCTCTTTACGAGTGATACCAGCATCTTTCATAACTTTTCGCAGTTCCCATCTACGCCATCTATGATCAATACCTTTGTCCCACTCATCTTGGCTCATACCTACTTCTGGTGGTTTCCAAAAACCTCTATCACAATCAGCATATCGTTGTGAGTGTGACACAGTAGTTAGTTGAGTATGCGTTGATACTTGTCCGTAGATAAAGTAAGGTGTTTCACACTTAAATGCTACATAGTTTGTGAAATCAGTATATTGTAATATCTCTTTAATACTACATCCAACATTTAAAAGCTCTCTAGCGTTTGTATGATATTTACCATCAGTTGTTACAAAACCAAACGCCTGCATTAAATCAAAACCAAATGACCCCATATAGTCAATACTAGGTAAAGTACAAGGAATATACTCAAAGACACGACTAGGTTTACCACCAACAGACTCTTTAAGTAGTCTATCCCATAGCTTCTCAGCACTCTTAGGCTCTTTATCACGAACTACTGATACACATTCAGCCAAATACTCTTGTAACGCTTTCTTAGTCACCTTAGTAGGTGTTTTAATTACTTCTATTTTCATTTTTAACCTTTTCTAATTGTTTAATAGATAGTTCTATATGCTCTGATAATAAAACTTCTTTCGATTTTTCAAGTTGTGATACAACATCTATCTTGATGCTCTAACATCTCCATAGAATTTGTAAAAGTTGCTTCACAGTATTTACAAACTTTAACATCGAATAGTGATGGTGTTTTTGTATCAACACTTACTTTTTCTTCACAACACTCATCAATCATATCAAAAATAGCACTACATTCTTTAGTGGCTTTTCCTACTGGTAAACCACCCTCTGTAACCAAGATATGAATAATTGAGTTTTTAAGCTCTGTTTTTTTCGGTAACATCTTCAATAACCTCCAAAGTAACTGGTAGTTTACACTTACTATAATCTGGTTCATACCAAAGTGCTTTAGCTTCTGGTGACTCATCTTTTAAGAACTTACCTGCATCATCAGACCAAGTACCAGTACGAGACTCTAACACCTTTAGAACTTCATCCATAACCAAGCGAATATCATAACCATCATTAACAAGCTTATTATAGCAAGTGTTGATAGTGTTAAATAGATATTGATACTTACTTGACTCAGATCCGATCTCTTTTACAACAGTAAAGATGAATATTGATCTATTGGACTCATATCCAAACTTTTGGTACATAGCTACCAACTCAGCATAATACTCATCATCTTCATACACAGCACTGATAACTGGATAGTTCTTAAATGCTTTGAAAACCTCTGTAATGCTGAACACGATAATATCAGCAATAGCATCAACAGTCTCATTCTCATCTTTGTTCTTAACAGCTTCATAATACTCACCAAGTTCACCAACAACGTTTGCTACATAATCAGCTTTGTTTGGTAACTGTTCTGAGATGTGTCGGCTCATAGCCCACGCTTCTAACCTTTGTATAATATTCATTATCTCTCCTTAATATTTGATAAATGTTACTAAGATTATAGCAACACCTAGTAGTGTTACAACACTAAGTAAACCTAGCTCGTATTTGAAAAACTTTACGAACTTACAACAACCTCTAAACCAACTTTTGATATTATCTACATCGTGTTTATTCATTACTCCATAACCCCATTTTAGAAATATACTCACGTATCTTTTGATGATCTTCATACTCTATATCAAAGAATGTTATTGAACCGTCTTTCATACTTATATCGTTGTATGTAATATCATAGTGAATACCTATCTGCTTATCTGAAAAATCAGCAACCTTTTTGCAATCTTTTACAAGATATTCCTCAACCATTATTTAAACTCCTTTACAGTGATTATAAATCTTTTTACCAGCTATTTTGAACAGCTCATTAGTTACTTCACGAGAAGATGCTAATATTTCTTTTGAAACACCCTCTTGTGAAACTTTAAAAGAAGCGTTCCAAGCATTATCTACAAAATTCTTTGAGTAGAACTCAGTAAATATATCTGAGTTTTCAAGGATTATGAACTCAATGAAATCACTAACAACGATTTTCATATTTTTATTTGAGAATGTTTCAAATAACTCTAACCATATTTCATTACTTAAAATTATAAGCGGTTCAAACCGCTTTTGTGTTAATTCTTTAGCAATGTTTTGACGTAGCTTAATAACACTACCTTTAGTTCTATCTTCACGAGTTAGTAAGGTATCTATTGAGAATATTACGAAACTGCTATAAATTACAGCTTTTGCTTCACGTTCACACTTCATTATACATACTCATCTAATGGTTTATACTCACGCATATTTAAAGCCAACTCTAAGTCATTTTTCAAGCGTTTAATCTCAACATTTAATAGTTGGTTTTTAGAACGCATTAACCCATTTGACTCACGTAAATCTTCAATATGGTCTTTCAAAGATACTAGATCTTCAACATCAACTAAAACCTTATCTTCCAACTTAGCCTCAACACCATTTATTGCTACCAATATATCTTGTAACTGCATAACCTACTCCTTATCCACAAAGTGAAAGAATATGTTTGTTATAATCATAAACAGTAATAGCGGTAGCCAAAGAAATACTACACCTAAACCAAGCAACATTGCATCAAAACATCCATTTACAAAACACTCTTTTTGAAGTTCATCATATAAATAAAGAACAAAGGATAATCCTATTGCAATGTATATAAAAACTTCACCTATCATTAAATAATCCATAATTAAACCCCAATTCTAAACATAACAGTTTCAACATCTTCAACTACGAAAAGATAACGGTAGTTGTATGTTATGACTTTATCACTATCATATCTAGTTTTACCACTCTTACCTTTTATGATTAACTTTGTTTTACAATTTTCAGCACTATTAGGTTTTAACGCCCTATTATCTCCAAACTCAACCTGATGAACGGCATCTATGTTTTCAACTCTTTCATAAACTAAGTTTCCATTGTTATCCATCAATGATATAAACTTACTCATAATCACTTACCACCTTTTTATTTGATATGTTAAAAGTATAATACGTTTAACCTTTTGTTTAACTTAATGTTCGTACAAATTGGTTAAAACATCTACGACTTGATGTTTAGACCACACAACAAATACTTTACACCCTGCTTTGCGTAGGCGTTTGTGTTGCTTCTTTTGAATTTTAGATGGTTTATGTTTTGAGGATCGCTTAACTTCAAACCAAATAGATTTACCTTTATGGATGAAGTGTATATCTGGAATACCAGTAGGGGATGGTTCGTGTTTGTATGTAAATGATTTTTTGTAAGTTCTGAGGTGCTTTAATATCTCAGATTGTATCTTACTCTCTAGTTTAGCCACGAGTAGTGTAGAATTTACCTAGCTTCTTAGTCTCTTTTGTAGAAACTATCAAACCTGCATTTTCAAGTGTTTCTAAGTCCTGATCAATATCTTTTCCTAAAACAGTTTTAATCTTTTGTGTGGATGTTGGAGAGCCTTGTTTTTTCAATAGGCGGAGTATTTCAACTTGCATCATCAATCCTTTAGTTTTTTATTGTACCAACTGGCTGTAAAGTTCTCTTTGTTCTTAACAGCTTCTAGTACATATTCATCAATACCTGAGACTAGATAGTGGCAAAACATAGGTGTTTTTCGATTAACATTCATCAATCTACCACGTACTTGTTCATAATTTGATGCACTGAATGACATACTATACACTATCATAGTTTTATAATGGCTTAAATCAACACCGCTTGATAGCTTTGTAACTGATCCAGTGTGAGGGAATATCTTAGATAAATACTCTTGTTCGTGTTTATAAAAGCTCAAAATTATCGTAGTATTAACATCAAAGTTCTTTTTTATATACTCAACCTTTTTAGGCTCTTTTTTGAATTTATATAAAACATCTTCATCACACATAACACCGATACCTCCTGCTATCTGATGTTTCTTTGTAAGCAGTTTAGCTCCACCACTATCAATAAATATCTCACAACCTTTTTTAGACCATACTTTATGTTTATCAAGCTCTTTTGTGATTTTTGTTTGCTTTTTGGTCATAGGTATTTTATGATAAATATCCTCAGACTCGTGTTTATGCCCTGCATCTTTACGAGTAAGTGTTACAACTAAGTGTTTAATTGCCTTTTTAATCTTCTTAGCTTGTGTTTTTTTATAACTCTCAACAGACCTACTACCGATGTAAATCTGTTCTGGTACACCATAATCTTTAAACCAAAGCGTAAACCTAGTGTATTTTTTAAATGGACTCCAAGAGGATAGTTTTAACATATGATATATACCTCCATACCCCTCAGCGGTTGGTGTACCACTTGAATATATTATAAACTTACCTTTAGATATTGTTTGGCACTTTTTCCATATTGTAGAGGGTTTTGGTTGAGCTTGTGAGATGTATAAATGACACTCATCGAAAATAATCAGTTGATACTCATCTGGGTAATCTACTTTATGTACTGAGTGGTAATTGATCACATCAACATCTACACCAATCTCTTTTGCTTCACTAAGTACACCATTAATAGCATCTTTTTTCGTTACAACAAGTGTTCTATAACCTTTTGACGCATCTAGGAAAGCTCTACTCTTACCTGATCTTATTTGACCCCATAAACAAGCTATTCCATAAGTCCTAACTCTTTTTTGAAGCTTTTTAGATGCTTTTTGTTGAGCTTTATTTAAGTGATTAAGCTTCATTTTTTATTCGTTTTTTAGCGATCTTATAATATTTTTCATCTAACTCTATACCTATAAATCGTCTATTTAGTTTTTTACAAGCAACTCCAGTTGTGCCTGAACCCATAAAAGGGTCTATAATTAAATCGTTATCATCACTAAATTTAGTAATTAAATATTCCATTAAATCTACAGGTTTTTGAGTAGGGTGTAGCTCATTTTTAGTTTTGTTAAATTTAAAAATATTCGGATCTCTTTTTCCATTAATTAACCTCCTACTTTTTTGTATAAACAATATAAATTCTATCTTAGATGCAAAATCACCTGTTAAATCACCCATAGATGTATTATTTTTCTCCCACACTAATATATTTTTAATTTTAAAATATTTTTCAAAAGCTATTTTAAATTTATCAATATTGTGGTAACTACAAAATATATAATGAGCTGTGTTATTATTAGAAATAGCAAAACATTTTTCAGCAAACTCACTCAGCCAATCTAAAGAATTGTCATTTTTAATTTTATTATGTTTTTCTTTTCTATAATTAGATTGAAAACTAATACCGTATGGTGGGTCTGTTATAATAGCATCAACTTTAATCCCTTTTTTAATTAATTTGTCCATTCTTTTTAAACAGTCATCATTATACAACTTAATTCTTTTCATCATTTATCCTTTTATTTTCAAAAATCAATCTTATTATAAAGCTTCTAGTATAACTCCAAATAAAAAATAACACACTTGATATAGTAGCTACTATGCTTTGATCTAAATGTTGAAATAATGGAAATATAAACATAACTATTAACCATCCACCAATAATACCTATTATTTGATTCAACATAACCTCGCTATGAATTTTTATATGTTTCATTTTTCTAAATTTGTAAATAATAATTTTTCAGGTAGTATATCTTTACAAAACCAACCTACTCCAAAATGAGGAGATCCTTTACTTTTTTTAACCTTAAAACCATTACTTCTTAAAAAATCAACAATATTACTACTAATATTATTACTTGTAGCTTCATAATATACTAATAATTTATCTCCGTCTGATGTTTTACAACTATGTTTATATACTGTTAGTAAACTCACTTTTAAACTCCTTATATTTATGTTTTCGTAGATACTTCAAGATTACTTTTCTATCCTGCTCTTGAAAAGGATATGGAACACTACCAAAGATAGTACAAACAATATTTAAGTGTTTTGATGTTGGCTTGATACCAGAGTGTATAAACCACTCTCCAACACCACCATAGGTTTTATACTCATTACCTTTTGAGATTGGTGTGAAAGAGTTTTTGAGCTTTTTTCTGAGCTGTTTATATGCTTTTTTCATCAACTACAACTTTCATTTCAACATATTTAGGTGAAACATCTAATCTATACCCAAACAGTGTGTTTCTATTTAATATTTCATTTACAATACTACAATCACCAATAGCTGTAAAATAATCTCTATCTGATGGAGATAGTTGTATAACTAATTTACAATCATATTGGTTTGTTTGTTTAACTTTTCTAATCATATCTAACAATGAGTGCATCTTATTCATTTGGAAACTCCCATAACTTAATACCTTTTTTTGGACTCCATTGAGTCATACAAACTAATCGTGTGTTCATAACCATATACTCTTTATCAAAACCATAATCTTTATAGACTCTTAGAATATCAGACCACTTTTCACCGTACTTTTTCAACAACTTTCTAGCAGTAGCTAAACCTACTCGTGGCAGAGCTGGTATTTCATCAACAGTATCACCAGCTAAGGATTGACATTTAAAGAAATAGAGTGCATCTTTTTTGTTGGTTCTTATCCAAGACTTATGTTTGAAGTGTGAGTTATACCAAATACCTGCTACGCCATATAGTAAGTCCTTATCTGTTGTTACACCAACACCACCTTTTCTAACATAGTATGCTACTACATCATCAGCCTCGGTGTTTGG
>Ga0256843_1000708_pt1 | contig 28008 bp, 28 predicted proteins | sample AlvinellametaG_FD_191572 | JGI IMG/M metagenome (GOLD analysis project Ga0256843, IMG submission 191572) | Pompeii worm associated microbial communities from hydrothermal vent at the East Pacific Rise, Pacific Ocean - Alvinella | ecosystem: Host-associated > Annelida > Integument > Unclassified ... | reverse complement strand
GAAAGAAAAAAGGCTTCTCTAACCCTTATATGGAGTATCTCATCGACTCTAAAGAGATTGCTCTTATAAAAGAGGTAAACAGCCAAACAGGACTCTTCTATGAAAAAGAGCTCGATAGCTACATTCAAAGTGCCTCAAAGGGGAGCTTTAAACAGCATATTTGGGGTCTGTATGTTCTCTCACACTGGATAAAGAAAAACTTACTATAATATCAACAATAAAAAAAGGTTTCAGAATTGATTAGCAAAATTAAAAAATATACAACCACAAACACTTTAGTAGTTTTAGGGATAATCCTCGGAATTGCTTTTGGTGCACTTCTACCAGAACTCGCACTCAAACAAAAAATTATTGGAACTGCTTTTATCTACTTCTTAAAGATGCTTGTAGTACCGCTTGTCTTTGCAAGTATCTTTGTAGCGATTATGGGTCTTGGCTCCATTGATCATCTCAAACGCATGGGTATTAAAACCATCGGACTCTATGTTTTGACAACTGCTCTTGCGGTTTTAACTGCAATTGTTGCGATGAATATCTTTGGAATTGGTGAGCAGGTAAGCAGCAGTGGTTTGGAGTATGCAAAGGCCTCTACTATTACACCTTTTTCCTTTGAGGCGATGATTTTAAGCTTTATCCCTACCAATATCTTTGCAGCGCTGAGTGAAGGGAAGATGATGCAGATTATTATCTTTGCCATTATGTTTGGTGTAGCATCGCTCTACCTTCCAAAAAATCAGCAAGAGCCCCTTGTAAATCTCTTTACCTCTGTGAGTGAGGCTATGCTTAAGATGGCTGAGTGGATTATTATGCTCACCCCTATTGGTGTCTTTTCACTCATCTCATACGTAATTGCCGAGCAGGGTATTGAAGTTGTACTGGGGCTTTGGAAGTATCTTTTAGTCGTTATCGGTGTACTTCTTTTTCATGGACTCATTACTCTACCTGCCGTACTTCGTTTTTTTACAAAGGTAAACCCTTACAACTACCTCTCTTGTGTACGTGAAGCTCCTATTATGGCATTCTCAACGGCATCTTCGGCTGCGACTCTACCTGTAAGTATGCGCGTGGTTGAGGAGATTGGTGGTGTTGACAAAAAGAGTGCCTCTTTTGTTCTGCCCCTTGGTGCTACAGTCTCTATGGATGGAACAGCAGCCTATTTGAGTGTTGCAGTCCTCTACATTGCAAATCTTGCCGGAGTGGCCCTTAGCTTTGGCGATCAAGTTCTTTTGGGTATCACTGTAGTAGCGCTTAGTGTTGGAGTAGCCGCACTGCCGAGTGCTTCACTGGTTATGATGGTTGTTATTCTTAACCAAATTGGTCTTCCTGTTGAGTATATGGCACTCATTGTTGCAGTTGACAGAATTCTTGATATGTCGAGAACTTCACTCAATGTCACTTCTGATTTGATTGTTACAAAGATAGTAGATGAGTTTGAAAAACGACGATAGACTCTACCAAAAACTCCTCCTCTTAGCGATGCTCTTTTGGGGCGGAGGGTGGACAGCTTTAAAAATTCTAACTTATAATCTTCCTATGGAGGTTATTGTATTTTGGCGTTTTTTCTTTATGAGTCTCTCCTTTTTGCCTATTCTCTACTTTTTTAAAAAGCCTCTCAAACTCAACTGGGATAATCTCAAATATATTCTTGGAAGTTCTGTTTTAAACATTGCCTTTATGGTCTCCTCTTTTTATGGGATTAAGTATGGCTATGCAGGAGCTGGTAGTGTCATCATTACCACTTTTTCACCTATTATGACTTTTTTACTCGTAGCCATTCTCTTTAGGAAAAATCTCTCTACAAAACAGTATTTTGGTCTTTTTTTAGGTTTAGTAGGTGGATATATTCTTTTGGAGTTGAACAACTTTGAGCTCTTTTTAAATGGCTCAAACTTCTACTTTTTACTCTGTGCTACTATCTGGGCAGGTGTGACGCTACTCTCTCAGCACTCTCATAAACATATTCATCCCATTCACTATAGCTTTTTTATCTCTTTAATTGCAACGATCATCACCTTTATATATGCTTATGATGCTCCACTCATGGCTGTTTTTTCTCAGGGAGTAGATTTTTGGATAGCAATGATCTATCTGGCAGTTTTTGGGCAGACCATAGCGACAACTATCTTCTTTATAGCGAGTGGAAAACTCGGCAGCCAAAAGACAAGCTCCTTTATGTTTCTTGTGCCCTTTTTTGCCCTATTAAGTGCATGGATAGTTCTTGATGAACCTATACAACTTCATGTAATCGTTGGTGGAGCTATTAGTATGATTGCGGTATATTTTATAAACAAAAGATAAACTTGACGATGAAAATAGATACTTTAAAGTATTTTTAACATCAATTTGTGTAATATTTCTTATAAATTGAAATTATATAAGGATATAAATATGAAAAAAGTACTTGTTCTAGGCGGTGGATTTGCAGGAGTAGATGTAGCATCTCATCTTCAAAAAATGAACTATGATGTAACACTTGTCAGTGATCGAGACTATTTCTATATATATCCAACATCTATCTGGGTACCAACTCGTGAGAGTGAGTTTGAGGATGTATGTGTATCACTTAAAAGCCTTAAAGATGCGCATGGATTTAATGTTCTTATAGACTCTGTTACAAAAATCTCATATAAAGAGAATCGTGTTGAGCTTAAAAGCGGTGTTGTAATAGATGATTATGACTACCTTATCTTAGCTATGGGTGCTTCAAAAATGAAGCACAAAGGCATCGAGAACACACTCAGTATCTGTGGAGCACCTGAGCAATCTTTAGAGATTCGTGAAGCACTTGATAAGCTTGTTGAAAAGGGAAGCGGTAAGATTGCTATGGGCTTTGGAGGCAATCCAAAAGATACGTCGGCAGTACGTGGCGGACCTGGTTTTGAGCTACTTTTTAATGTTCACAATATGCTAAAGAAAAAAGGTATTAGAGATAAGTTTGAACTTACATTCTTTGCACCGATGGCAGAACCGGGTAAACGTATGGGACCACAAGCACTCAAGATGATGGATATGTTCTTCTCTAAACTCAACATCAACAAGCACTTTGGTAAAAAGATAACTGAGTTTGCAGAAGATGGCATTATTTTTGAGGATGGCTCAAAGCTAGAGTCTGACTTTACTATGTTTATTCCAGCAGGTGATGGACATGCTGTTATTAAAGAGTCTGATCTTCCACAGAGTGAAGCTGGCTTTGTAAAGACAGATGACTACTCATGTGTCTTAAATGAGGATGGCTCTATGAGTAATGTCTATGCTATTGGTGATGTAGCTTCGTTAGAGGGGTATGAGTGGAGAGCAAAACAGGGTCATATTGCAGAAGTAATGGCAAAAAATGCTGCACATAATATCGAACAACGTGATAACGGTGGCAGTGACTTTAAAGGTTACAATGAGCACCTAAACATCCTCTGTGTAATGGATAGCGGTGATGGAGCTGCCTTTGTCTTTAGAGATGAGAAGCGCGCCTTTATGCTCCCTATGCCTCTTGTAGGCCACTGGATGAAAAAAGCATGGGGCTGGTACTGTAGAAATTCAAAACTAGGTAAAATTCCTCGTATACCTGGAATGTAATCTATTTTCTTAAGACAAAACAAAGACATTTAATCCAACTTTAACCTATATAATGTTTATAATGACACTAAACATTACATTAGGGGTCTTTGTATGTCGAAAAAATCTCTCTCAAAGCTCGATGCTCCAAAAAACATAACAAACAACGAAAAAGTCCTCTCTGCCGATGACTTTATAGTCTCCAAGACAGATACAAAAGGTCGTATCATCTACTGTAATGAGATCTTTACAGAGATGGCCGGATACCCTGCAATGGACTTAATTGGAGCCAATCATAATATTATTCGCCACCCAGATATGCCAAAAATTGCCTTTAAGCTCCTCTGGGAATTAATTCAGAAGAAAGATGAGTTCTTTGGTTTTGTTAAAAATCTCAGTGCTGATGGAAGCTACTACTGGGTTTTTGCATATATTACTGCTGATTTAGATACTAAAGGTAATATTATCAGCTACACATCCGTAAGAAGAAAGATGCCCCAATCTGCCATAGATATTATGAGTTCACTCTATAAAGAGATGTTTGAAGCAGAGAAGAGTGGTGGTGTCGAGGCTTCTAAAAAGATACTCGATGATCTTCTTGCAAAACATAAACTCGGCTATAGAGAGTTAATTATTAATCTGCAACTAGGAGCTAAACTATGAATCTCTTCTCACTTATGAGTACAAAAGAGAGTGACGATACACTCCTTAAACAAATTGAAACTGTTTTACATGATGTAGAGAATGGTAAACTCTCATCTAGAGTTATTCTTCAGAGTAATGAAACACCCCTGGAGAAGATTGCATGGAGCATTAACAATGCACTTGATCAGATGGAGGTAATTCTTCGGGAGACTCGCTATACTATTGAGGCAGTCAGTGAAGGAAAGATGTATAGAAGCATGTTCCCAAGTGGTCTAAAGGGTGAATTTAAAGAGACTGCCTACTCCATTCAAAGAGCTGTAGCCTCTATGAAAGCCAATGAGAAGTATAAAACGATGGGCCTCTTAACGACAGAGTTCTCAAAGCTCAATGGTGGAACAAAAGGGAACTATGATATTATCACTTCAGATATCAATAAAACAGCAAGTGCTTTCATAGAGGCAGCGCAGCTTACATCAACAGCATCTGAAGCTACACAAAACACCTACAGCGCAGTATCTCAAACTACAACTGAGATTTCAAACCTTAGTGAGTTGGTAACTGACACTGTGGGCGCTATTGAGGAGATGGATGGCAATGTTAATGATATAACAACTGTTGTCAATCTTATTAAAGATATTGCAGAGCAGACAAATCTCTTAGCACTCAATGCTGCTATCGAAGCTGCACGTGCAGGTGAACATGGCCGTGGATTTGCAGTTGTTGCAGATGAAGTCAGAAAGCTTGCAGAGCGTACTGCAAAAGCAACAGGTGAGATCAGTATCACCATTCAAAATCTACAGCAACAATCAAGCAGTATCTCAGAGAATGCTTCTAATATGAGTAGTATTGCAAATAATGCAAATGAGACTATGGATAGATTTGCAACAACGATTAGTGGACTCAATGAGAATATGAAAACAGTCTCATCCGATGCAAACAAAAACAGCTTTGCCCTCTTTTTAGCAAACTACAAAATCCACCATATTATCTTTAAGTCAAATGCATATTCAGCTGTTGTTAACGGTACCGTTACCGAAGAGCTAAAAAAAGATTCTCACAGCTGTGGTTTTGGCGCATGGTACTATAGTGAAGGTCAAAAAATCTTTGGAGAGAATGCTACATTTAAAAAGCTTGAAACACACCATGAAAATTTTCATAACTTCATTAATGAAAATCTCGATTGTGCTCTACATGGTGGTTGTATGACGAAAAATAAGTCAAAAGATGAAATCATACAACGCTTTGCAAAAGCAGAAGAGGAGTCTGTCGCCCTCTTTGCTCTAATGGATCAACTTGTTGAAGAGTTAGGCGATAGTGTCGATATGAAAGAGATAATGGCTTAAGCCATATCCTCTCTATCTTTAAGTTTACGCTTGAGCTTCATCTTGCGTTTTGCAAGCTCTCGCATATCTTCAGTTGTATCACTCTCATCCATAATCTCTACACCTAAAACTGTCTCAACACAATCTTCAAGAGTTATAATTCCATCTGTCTGATCATAGTTGTCAGTGACAAGGAACATATGCTCTTTTTTAGCGATAAAGAGGTCCAAGGCTTTAGAAACAGGAATATTTTCATTAATTGTAAAGATATCTTTTTTAATTGATGCCAAAGTGGCATTCTCATCGGTTAAAGCCTGTTTGAATATCTTCTTAGTAAGTACTAAACCTGTCACATCCTCAATAGAGCCCTTATAGACAGGAATACGTGAAAATTTAAAAATACTCTCTTCGCTTGCGATAATATCTTTTATTGTTCTGTTTTCATCCAGAGCAAATACAACACTTCTTGGTGTTAAAACTTCACTTACCTTGATATTATCTAGATTTAAAATATTCTCAATAACATCTGACTCTTTCTCATCAATAACACCCTCATCTTCACTCATAAGCATACTCTCTAAGAGCTCCTCTTTTGTTAAGGAGTGTGAGTCAGTTTTACCTTTTGAGATTTTGTTTGTTACGGCTAAAGTTGTTAAAATAATAGGATAAGTAAGCCAGATAAATACACGGATAAACTGTGCAGCCATCGGAGCTAACTGTTTCCAATAAATAGCACCGATAGTCTTTGGAATAATCTCTGAGAAGAAAAGAATTGCAAAAGTTAGAACAACAGAGACAACAACAACAGCATCATTTCCAAAAACTTCTGAGGCCTGCGCACCAACAGCTGCTGCACCTAAAGTATTTGCAATAGTGTTTAAAATCAAAATAGATGCAATAGATTTGTTGATATTCTCCTTTTGCATACGAAGGAGTTTTCCAACAGATGGTCGCTCCTTCTCTAAAACTGCAACATAGGACATGTTAATTGAGAGCAGTACCGACTCGAGTACTGAACATAAAAATGATACTCCGACTGATAGAAAGAAAAATAGTAGTAATAAATCCAAGTTTTACAAATCTCCTATAATAAAATATATTTTGCTAGACCTAAGAAGCTAAAGAAACCAACAACATCTGTCACTGTTGTAAGAATAACCGTACTTCCGATTGCCGGGTCTATCTTTAACCATTTTAGCATAAGTGGTATTGTTGCACCAAAAAAACCGGCCATAAATAGATTTATAACCATCGAGAGTCCAATAACTACCCCCAATAGCTTAATATCAAACCAAATCCAAGCAATAAAGCCCATTACAACAGCAAAAAGAACTCCATTCATCAGAGCAATAAAGACCTCTTTTTTAATAATACGCATCGCATCACCCTGAGAGATATCACCAAGTGCCAACTGGCGTACAACAACCGTTAGCGTCTGCGTACCTGCATTTCCACCCATTGAGGCAACTATGGGCATTAAAACTGCAAGTGCTACCATAGAGTTAATCGTATCTGCAAAGATACCAATAACAAAAGAAGCAGCAATTGCTGTTAGCAGGTTAATCCCTAACCATGAAGCACGTTTACGACCAGCTTTAAAGACATCTTCATCCTCTTCAGCCTCATCATCAACACCGGCAAGATTATACATCTGCTCAGTTGCTTGTTCATTGATAATATCATAGATATCATCAGAGGTGATACGACCAAGAAGTATACCCTCGCTATTGACAACAGGCATAACAGAGAGATCATACTCTTCGAAGTGGTGAACAACCTCTTTAATATCCTCTCTATCATAAGCCTTAATTGGTTCAAATGAATCCTCACTAGCTTCTATATTCTCTTTAATAGTTTTAGAGAAATCAAAGATAAGTAAGTCATCCAAACCAACTGTATAGAGGAGTCTATTTTTTGAGTCTACTATAAAGAGGTTTTGAACATTTTCAAGTTCGTTCTCTTTGCGCAGTTTTGCAAATCGTTTAATTACATCTTGAACGATCTCCTCTTCATTTGCAGTAAAGACCTCAAGTTGCATATAGGCACCAGCTTCATTCTCTTCATACTTTTGTAGCTGTGCTATCTCCTCTTTATCCTCTTCATCAAGTGTCTCATAAACTAAAGAGGCTACATCCTCATCAACCTCTTCAAGCTCTTGCATAAATTCAAGTTGATCATCTGATTCTAGTTCAGCAACTGCATGTGAGAGTTCGTCTACACTTAAATTCTCTACCACATCATCAAAGAGTCTGTCAGGTAGAGCGAGTGCAACATCCCCAACTAAATCCTTAGGAACCAGTTTGATAGCTTCGCTAAACTCACTATCTGGGAGGTTCTTTAAGATTTTTGCTATTTCCGATGGATGCATCTCACTATCTTCGTGAGATGCTAGGTATTGTTTTAAGTCATTCATGGGCGGAATTATAGCGTATTATTCTAAAAGAGAACGCTTATTGTTATCAACTAATACTAAAAATGAAGGAAGTGCAACCAAATCGACTACTACAGCAATTAAAAGTGCCGATGTAGTCACAATTCCAAAGTGATAATTTGGATTAAACTCTGAAAATATAAAGACTAAAAATGCCAAAGAGAGGACAATTGTTGTAAAGATAATCGCTCCACCTGCATAACTCATTACATACTTCATAGCATCCTCTAAAGAGTCCCCTCGCTTTCTAGCCTCAATATACTTCACCATAAAGTGAATCGTATCATCGACAGCTACACCGATAATAATAGCACCCGCAATTGCAACACCCATGTCGATATCTATACCCAAATACCCCATAACACCTACAACAAGTGCAATAGGTAAAATATTTGGTATGATAAAGATAGGAAGCATCTTGAGCTTCTTGAAGATAAGCAACATTATAATAGAGATAAGAATAACTGCCAAAGTAATAGAGTCAATAAGTGTATCTGTTACATCCCGCTGCATATAGGCAAACATTATCGTCTGTCCATTGACCTCAACACTATAAGGTGTCTGCTTCCACCAATCTTTTATCCACTCAATCATCTCTAAATCTTTTGAGGTATTGACAAGATTCATTGATGCCGTTACACGAAGCAGTCTCTCATCTATATCCATCTGATCATTTATCTCCATACCCTGTGGCAGAGAGAGGCTATAGAGTAGTAGATACTGCGCAACTAAATCTTGACTCTCTGGAATACTTTTGCTCCCATTCATTACATCATTAAACTTTTTTACAACATCCAAAAGAGAGTTAATATGGCGCACATCGGAGAACTTCTCACTAAACTCCTCATAAAAATGCTCAACACTTTTTAAAAACTTCGGATCTTTAATACCATCATTTACTTTTGAATCAACAACTATCTCATAGGACATTGGACCTGTTATGTTCTTGTGAAGATACTCAATCCCTTGACGAAAAGGGACATCCTCTTTAAAGTATTTCACAACATTTGAGTCCACATTTGCCTTAAATATTCCAAAACCAAGTATGGTAAAAACAACCACACTTCCTAAAAGTAAAACTTTGGCATTACGCAACAAAAAGTGTGTATACCAAAGAGCTAGTGGGTGAGAGTCTGCCTCTTTAACATTTTCATCATGTTTTATATTTGGGTTTAAAACAGCTAAAAATGCAGGAACAAACAAGATAGTAAGAACAAATGCAAGCAGAGCTGCAGAAGCTGTTGCAATACCAAGGGTCTTAATCGGCACAACAGCAGAGATTCCCAAAGAGGCAAATCCGACCGCTGTTGTAACTGAGGTAAGAAATATTGCTAAAAAGTTCTTATTGATTGAGTAGTGAATGGCTGTAATATTGTCCATTCCCTTCTTTCTTGCCATTATATATATCCATAAAATATGCATCGCATCAGCTATACCAATAGCCACAACAAAGACAGGTATATTTGCTGTAAAGTTGTTGAGCTTAAAACCAAACATCACCTGTAAAGAGAGTACAATTAAAAAGGTAAAAGTTACAACGGCAATACTTAAAAACATTGCAGAGAACTTTCTAAATATAATCCATAAAAGCACCATTGCGATAAGAATTACTGCCGGTGTAAAAAGAGCTCCATCATGCTGTGCTATCTCAATAAATGAGGTATTTATTATAGGTCCGCCTGAGAGGTGAAACTTATAACCGTGTGCTTTTGCTTCTGGTTCTATGATTTTAAGAACCGCATCGCGTAGCTTAAAGCTCACCTGTGGATCATCTCCGGCTTTTGGTGTCATACGCCCCACAATCATAGTTGTCTTAGCATCTTTAGAGATAAGTCTACCTGCTATAATATCTTCACTCAGTGCAATATCACGCTTCTTTTGCAACTCCGCTTCTGTATAGTGCTGAGGATCTTCTATAAAATCTTCAACAAGAACCTCATCAGGATACTCAGGATCTGCATGAACATACTGGTAGTTTGTTATTGAGTCCACACGAGCGATATAGTGTGTTTTCCAAAGTTTGTTAGTAATGTTATTGATTGATGTCAGTGCCTCTTTGGTAAAGATACCATCATCACTGCTAAAGGCGATAATCACAGAGTCATCATTTCCAAATATCTCACGAAATCTGTCATAGTTTTTAAGAATTGTAGACTCTTCACCAAACCAGATTCTATAGCTCCCCTCAAACTCTAACTGTTTAAGAGAGGATGCCATAGCAAAGGTAATAAGGGGGATAAGAATGACTACTGCCCATCGAAAACGGATAATAGCTTCTATAAAGTTGTGTAGTTTTGACATTATTTTTTCAGGTATCTCTTATGGAAATCTTTTTTACGAAGTCCATTTTTAATCTTCTCATTTGACCAAACTAAGATAGTACTCTTATCATTTTGAACATTCTTCATAACAATCTTTCCAATACGGTAGACATCTCCATACTTCTTATACTCACTAAAAGTTGCTACCTTTAAGAGTTCACCTTTTCTATCATAATACTCTATCTTTTTAGCAAGAAAAGTCTTCGCATCTATATAGGTTACAAGTTTTGTATAACCGGAGTATTTAGATACTGGTTTTGAGACAACTACATACACATCAGCGCCATCAAGTTTTACTTTTTTAGCATCACCTTGTTCATATATGTATTTTTTAACATTAAAAGCGCTCAAATCCTCATAAGCAAACTCACTCCCCATAAAAGAGCCAGACTTATTTTTAGAGGCGATTCTCTTTACACGCTTAAGAGCTGGAAGATAGAGCCACTGATCATCATCTCTATCAACATGCTCATAGTTTAAGAACTTTGTCCCCTTTACATCTGCAGGAGATAAGAACTCCATAAGAGACTTATCTTCATCCTCTCCCTCGAGAACCTTCATCTTCATCGTTCTTACTTTTTTCTGTTTGGCAGAGTTGATGAGTGTCATCTGCATCTCTGAGATTGAGTCCTCAAACCCACTCATTACATCTTCACTCTTTTTTGCCACATCATAGTGACTCATACCAAAGAGAGAGAGGTTTAAAAGGATGATTGCTAGAGTTACTTTGAACATCTACTAAATCCTTCTATTTGTCATATTTTGTAAGTTTGTTGTACTTTATCATACTGCGTAGCTCTTTTACATAAGCATCTTTTCTCTCTGAGTAGTTACGAAGACCTTTTACAATCTCATAGACATCATCTGTTGTATAGTTCAGCTCTCTAAACTGTTTATATGTACGCGTTCTTGACATCATCATATAGTAAGCACGTACCGCATCTTCGATAGAGTCAAATTTACGAAGCCAGATAGTTCTTGTACCGCCACGCTTCTCACCTGCTGCAATTCTCTTCTCATTCTTATTTGAGCTCCATACACCAAAGACATTGTTTGCCTCACGAAAGAATCTTGAAGTTGCCCAAGCACTCTCCATAGCAGCCTGCGCTAAAGTGATACTCTTGGGGTGTGGCTTCATTCTCTTTAGAAGCTCCTCATCGCTTTTTGCTTTATACTTCTTTTTAAGAGCCTCTATCTTCTTTTGGTTGGTATGGTTTTTAATATCTTTTTTTGCAGCTTCATACTCAGCTTCAAGCTCTGCATAGACCTTCTCAACCGGTGGTACCAAAAGAGCATAAAAACGTGCTTTTTTCTGAGCAACTGTCATATTTTTAGGAACAACACTTGCCGTGTAGTGGGGTTTATCTGCCTCTTTTGCAGACACAACTGTAGTTAGACCGAGCACTAGGGCTATTGATAATAATTTTTTCATGTTTTAATTATAGCTTATTTGAAAGCACCTTTGTTAAATCAACATAAATTTTTACATAGAAGATCTCACATTCTATTTAAAACTCATATACAAAACTGGTCTTTTGAGAAACATCAATCTTTCTTACGGTAATAGCAGGTCTGTTGTCAATATTATAGTTATATCTAAAATTGATATAGACTCTTTTATAGAGACGAACTTTTAACTCCATTGTATTGGAACATATATAGTCATCACCATCATCAAGCCGAGGTTGGTAGTACCCTAGATAGGATAGTTTTATATCTTTAGAAAAATCTTTTCTATACGCTAAATAAAGATTTACTCTTGTGTTATACTCATTTGGGTCAATATCAGTTGTATAACTAATCATCTCATAAAAGAGTCCTAGACCTACATAAGCATCTCCATAGGCTTGAAAATCAGCATCATAACGAATCCCCATACCAAAAAGTGTTCTATTCTCTACGAGGGTAAACTCATTCCCCTCTGACTGAACAAAACTCTCCCAATCCAAGAGCTCTTTATAGAGTCTGTGAATATAACGAATATGGGCAAATGTCTTATTTGTATTTGTCTCTCCCGATGCCTCACCATAACTAAAACTCATATCTGCCCAGACTAAATAAGAGCTGTTATTATCATACTCAACTCTTACACCTGCTGTATAGTCATCTTTATCTGTATTACCCCTTTTTGTCTCAAAAGAGCCACTTAAGGTTCCGCTAAATCCTGGTTTATCCCCTATATTTACGGGTGAAATACTTACTACTGCCTCAAGAGAGACAAAAGAGATCAAAAAGAGTAACACAAACTTCATAGGCCACTATCTCCTCTATTTTTTTTGAAATAGTACCATCTTATTTACTTATTTTCTCAGCACTCTTTATAAAAGAGTAAAAAGATACCCCTCAGGAGTAGTTTTAAGTTCATACTTGTAGTAACCATCTAACTCTATAACAACACGGTAATACCCACTGTGTGTACCCACTTTTATCTTTGTAAAAAGGCTCTTTTCACCCAAATCTTTTACAAAACTTCTAATATCTGTTTCTCGTTTGAAATCACATACTATTCTATGTGGCTTAACAAGTAAAAAGTTGCGGAGTATCTTATCTTTTGTCACAATTTTGAGTTTTTTTCCACTCACATAAAACTTAATAAAACCAAGTGATCCAACCTCTTTAAAAGCCTCTCTTTTAACTACCCTCTTCGCTGAACTTTTTGGCAATTCAGGTGATGATCCATAGTTTTGGGATATAAAAATAGGTAGATGCCAATCTATACTATTATGCAGACGAACAGTTCTCTTCTCAATTGATCCATCTAGATTTTTATATTTTATAGTTACACTCTCTATATTTCTAGCTGTAGAGGGGAGTGTTACTGTTGCTCTTTTTAAAGGGGGAAGTAGATTGATTTGATTTGATGTCAAGGGAATCTCCTCTTCATTCTCAACTGGAAAAAAAGGGTTCTCTCTGGCAAAGAGTAAAGAGGTTAGATAAATAAGTAGCAGAAATATTTTTTTCATAAAATGCCCTATGTTTTTTAAAAACATTATAGCAAATTTTAAAAACTATTGTGCCGAAATCTCTTTGAGCTCAAAATACTCACGTTGAAGTTCAGCATTCTCCTGTTTAAGCTTGACAATTTCACTCTGTAGATAATCTTCATACTCTGTAAGATTAAAGAGTACTTCTAGGGAGTTTGTTCCATAAAGAAGAACGCCTAGATAGATCCCAAGAAGGGTTACTAGACCAAAAAGAAGAAGAAACTTTCCCAAAGAGAGACCTAGATACTTCTGAGTTATACTCTCATCTAAATCTATCTCTTCGTAAAGCTCCTCTTTATTATTCATAACAAGACTCTAATTAAAGAGTTGGCTTCCTAAATACTCACCATATACAACTTCATTTTCTATCTCTAAAAGGCGGTTATATTTAGCAGTTCTCTCACCACGAGCAGTAGAACCAGTTTTAATCTCACCACAGTTAAGTGCTACTGCAAAGTCTGCGATGAAAGCATCTTCACTCTCACCAGAGCGGTGACTCATAACACATTTGTAACCGTTTCTCTGTGCAAGACGTACAGTAAGCATAGTCTCAGACACTGAACCGATCTGGTTAGGTTTGATAAGAATAGCATTTGCAATCCCTTTTTGGATACCTTCGTTTAAGATATTTGCATTTGTAACAAAAAGGTCATCTCCAACGATTTGGATTTTATCACCAAGCTTTTCAGTCATTAGTTTAAATCCATCCCAGTCATCTTCACTCAGACCATCTTCTATAGATACGATTGGGTATTTTGCACAAAGATCAACATAGTACTCAACTAATTCAGCTGAACTTACTACTCTATCTTCAGAGTCAAGTTTGTAACCTTTTTTATAGTCACCATCAACAACAAGCTCACTTGCAGCAACATCAAGTGCGATTGCAATCTGCTCACCAGCTTTGTATCCAGCCTTCTCAATCGCCTGCATAATAATCTCAATAGGCTCTTCGTTTGAGCTAAGATCCGGTGCAAAACCACCCTCATCGCCAAGTGCAGTATTATGTTTAGCTGCTTTTAAAATAGCTTTTAGATTATGGTAAACCTCAGCTGATGCACGAAGTGCCTCTGCAAAGTCTTCAAAACCTACAGGCATAATCATATACTCTTGAAAGTCAACAGAGTTATCTGCGTGGCTACCACCATTGATGATATTTAGCATCGGTGTTGGCATAACCATAGCATTAGCACCACCAAGGTATCTATAGAGTGGAATATCTAAGCTTTTAGCAGCTGCACGAGCAACTGCCATCGATACACCAAGAACTGCATTTGCACCTAAGTTGCCATAGTTCTGTGTACCATCAATCTCTTTCATTGTAGCATCAATGATAGCTTGATTAAACGGACTCATACCAATAAGAGCATCAGAGATAGGACCATTTACATTCTCAACAGCCTGTAAAACACCCTTACCCATATAGCGATCACCACCATCGCGAAGCTCTAATGCTTCACGCTTACCAGTACTTGCACCTGAAGGAACAATAGCACTCTCAACAGTTCCATCACTGAGTGTTACTGTAGCTTTTACTGTTGGATTACCACGAGAATCCATTACTTCTATCGCACTTACGTTATCTATAAACATATATCTGCCTTAATTAAAATAAATTGCGCTATTTTATCCAAATTTGATTGAAAATTTGTTTATGGATAGGAGCAATATATATTTTAAACGTCAGCCTCAGCAATCTCAGAAGTATCCATAGTCATTAATGAGCTAATTCCCATCGCCTGTTTGATCTTCTCTTCTATTTCAGCTGCAAGTTCAGGTTCCTCTTTAAACTTCGCTTTTACATTTTCACGACCCTGTCCAAGCTTTGTCTCACCGTAACTAAACCACGCTCCACTCTTGTCAATGATGTCAAGTTTAACACCATAATCAACGAGCTCACCCTCTTTAGATATCCCCTCACCAAACATAATATCAAACTCAGCTTGACGAAATGGAGGTGCTACTTTGTTTTTGATAACTTTTGCTTTTACACGGTTACCAATCTGGCTCTCACCCTGCTTGAGCGATGCAATACGTCTTACATCTATACGAACAGATGCATAAAATTTCAGTGCATTACCACCTGTTGTTGTCTCAGGAGAACCATAACCCATCATCCCTATCTTCATACGAATCTGATTAATAAAGATAACCGTACAGTTCATCTTTGAGATAACACCTGTAAGTTTACGAAGTGCTTTAGACATAAGACGTGCCTGAACACCTACATTTTGATCACTCATCTCACCTTCAATCTCTGACTTTGGAGTAAGTGCAGCTACTGAGTCTACTACGATTAAGTCAACTGCTCCACTACGTGCAACAGTCTCAACAATATCGAGTGCCTGCTCACCATAATCTGGCTGTGAAACCAAAAGGTTGTCAATATCTACACCTAAATTTTTTGCATAGACAACATCAAGAGCGTGTTCTGCATCTATAAAAGCACATACGCCACCCTGTCTTTGGCACTCTGCTGTAATTTGCAACGCCAATGTAGTTTTACCTGATGACTCCGGTCCATATACTTCAACCACACGTCCTTGTGGAATTCCACCAATGCCCAAAGCCAAATCAAGTCCCAGTGAACCCGTTGAGATCGCTTGAATAGGCTCTATCTCCTTATCCCCTAGACGCATTAGCGCACCTTTGCCAAAGGCCTTATCTATCTGTTTGATTGCTAAGTCTAGTGATTTTTGTTTATTTGCATCCATTTTATGCTCACTTGTTATGAAATTTGAAGGTATTGTACGTAAAAAATTCTCTCTCTCTTAAAATTATGTCATTTTGTCATATTTTTAGATTTTTGAGTACCTCTACTGCGATAATCTTTGGGAAAATTTTACCAAAATAAGATTAAAGCTCCTCGTAATTAAGAATATAACTCTCCTACAAAGTAAGTTTTTATGCTTCTTTAGTTAGAATCACTCTATGAAAAAGACAATAATAGCCCACTCTCCCGATGCAGATGATATCTTTATGTACTACGCCATTAAATTTGGCTGGGTAGATATGAAAGATACACACTTTGACAATATCGCAAAAGATATTCAAACTCTCAACGAAGATGCACTCAATGGTGTGTATGATATTGTAGCTATCAGTTTTGCACTCTATCCACACATCAAAGAGGAGTATGCACCTCTACGTACCGCTGTAAGTTTTGGTGAGGGGTATGGTCCTAAAGTCATTAAGAAAAAAGGTGCCAAGCTCAAAAGAAACTTTAAAGTAGCCCTTAGCGGAAAGCATACTACAAATGCGATGCTCTTTTGCATAGCATACCCTGATGCACGCATTACCTATATGAACTTTTTAGAGATAGAACAAGCCGTACTCGATGGTGTAGTCGATGCCGGTGTGCTTATACATGAGTCCATTCTCACCTATGCAGATGAGCTTGAAGTTGAACGTGAGATGTGGGATATCTGGCAAGAACTAGCCGGAGACAAACTCCCTCTTCCACTAGGTGGTATGGCAATTCGCCGCTCTTTACCACTCAACAAAGCTATAGAGTATGAAGCAACACTTACTAAAGCGGTTCAAGTTGCACGTGACCATAAAGAGAGACTCTCAAAGATGCTTTTAGAGCGTAACTTAGTCCGTATTGATGCCCCTACACTCGATAAGTATCTTGAACTCTATGCAAATGATGACTCTATAACACTCAGTGAAATACAGTATGAAGCGATAAATAAACTCTTTGAGATTGGGTATAAACACGGTTTTTATGATAGACTTGTAGATATAAAAGATTATCTCATTCCAACGGAATATAAAGAGTTAAGGAATTCATAATGGAAGCCAAACTAGTAGCACTGGGAGTTGAGACATTTAAAATAGCTCTTTACTTAGCGCTTCCGGGACTTCTAACGGGGATGTTTTTAGGATTAGCTGTATCAATCTTTCAAGCAACTACACAGATTAATGAGATGACTCTCTCATTTATCCCTAAAATTATCGGTGTTGTTATTGTTATCGTTCTTACTATGCCATGGATGCTCAATGAGATGACAGATTTTTCTGTCGAAGTATTTAATCTTATCCCTTCGTTTGTTGAGTAATGCAGACTAAAATAATCGATTTTTCAAAATACTCCTCCTTTAAAATAGGTCCAAAGATAGAGGTCGCTCTTTTGGATGATAGCAGTGAAGAGTTTTCCCACTACTATCTAATAGGTTCGTGTAACAATACTCTTATCTCAAACAACCCTCCCCCACTTATGATGCTCTCAAAGAGATATAACTATATTCGAATTGAAGATAATCAACTTATAATCGGTGGAGCAACCCCTTCTGGAAAAATCGCCTCCTTTTGTAAAAAACACAATATTGCTAACTTTGAGTTTCTCTCTCACCTCCCTGGTAAACTTGGCGGTCTAGTCTATATGAATGCAGGTCTTAAGGAGTATGAGATCTTTAACTATCTTATCGATATCACAACACCCTCAGGTAAAAGAGCAAGAGATGATATTGAGTTTGGATACCGCTCTACTAACATCCAAGAGCCTATCTTAGAGGCTACACTTGAGATTAAAGAGGGTTTTGACACCACAAAAGTAGAGATGTTTAAAAAGATGCGTTCAAACCAACCCTCCCATCCAAGTGCAGGAAGCTGTTTTAAAAATCCAGAGGGTGACTATGCAGGCAGACTCATCGAAGCAGTAGGTTTAAAGGGGGTTATGCAGGGGGATATGTGCTTTTCACAAGAGCATGCAAACTTTCTTGTAAATATGGGACAAGGAGAGTTTGAAGATGCAATGATACTTATCAATGAAGCCAAAAGACGTGTTTATGAGCAGTTTGGAATTAAGCTAGAGTGTGAGATTGTTATTTTAGATCAGAAGTTGCAAAGAGGGTAGCTACTAAGAACTCCCCCCTTTAGCTTTTAAAAACGAAGCATAGCTCCAACATAGAGTCCGGCAAAGTCGATATCTGTTCTTACATCTACATCATCTTCATCTATATTTATCTTTTGAACTCTATACCCTACCTCTAAACCTGGTTGGATAATCGGTGTTATATCAAATGTATAGTCAAGCTTAGCACGTACATCATAGATTGTTGATGAACCGTTGCTTATATATTTTGCATCAGCCTCTACGCCTAAATCTGTTGTTGGAATCTCTACTCTACCTCTTAGGTATAACATAGGTACAACTGTAGTACTTGTATCTTCGTAGTTGAGAGAGTCAATTTTGTAGTCACTATCAACAACTTTAATATCCAATCCTAAATCAACTGTTATCCAAAATGTATTATCAAGAATGTTGTAGTAAGGAATAATATCATACTCAGTAATATCAAGTTCACTATCTGCAGAAGCACTTGTAACAGTTAAGCCATTCCATGAACCTGTTGCATTACCTGTTGCGTGAATTGTTGTATATTCAACTCTTACATTTGGAATAATTGGGAGAGGGTGTTTTACAAGCATCCATACATATGCTGAAGTATCCATATCTTCATTAAGAGTATCACTACCTGTAATAGCACTACCACTGTTATACTCCGCAATTCCACTTGGTGTTTGCATCCAACCACCAGCACCGGCTTCAACTCTAGCAAAATCAGCATTTGCAGTCGTTGCTAAAAGAGCGCCAAGAGCGAAAGTAGATATCATTTTTTTCATAATAGACTCCATTTTTTTTAATGGGTGTATTATATCAGAGTAATATTTTTGGATTCTTAAAAAAATTTGCTTATGATAAGGCAACTGTAAAAACAGTTGCCGAAGAAGGAGAAATAAAATGAGACTAACTCATCTTATAACTTGCCACCAATGGCGGCAAGACAACGGTATGAAAACCGTTTAAATTAAGTTGGACACCTTAATTCTTAAAACTTTAAATAGGAGAAATCTAAATTACTTAACAGCTTCGATTGCAGCGTCGTAGTTAGGCTCTTCAGTGATTTCTGGAACGATCTCTTTGTAAGTTACAACACCATTCTCATCGATTGCGAAGATTGCTCTACAAGTAACACCTGCAAGTGGAGAACCACCAAGAAGTACACCATAAGCGTTTGCGAAATCTTTGTTTCTGAAATCTGAAGCAACAGTTAATTTGTCGATTCCTTCAGCTGAACAAAAACGTCCTGCAGCAAATGGAAGGTCCATAGATACAACAGTAGTTTTAACACCGTCAAGCTCTGCAGCTTTAGCGTTGAAGTTACGAGTCTCTGTAGCACATACACCAGTATCTAGTGAAGGAACAACGATGATAAGTTGTTTAACACCTTGAGCACCACCAACTTTAACATCACCTAAACCATCAGAGTTTACTACTGTTACCTCAGGAGCTTTATCTCCAACATTTACTTCATTACCTAATAACTCTACGTCTTGACCTTTGAATTTAGTTGTTGCCATATTCAAATCCTTTTTATTTTTTCGTAACACTTAAAAAGTGTTTTTTGTTTTGTTGGGAGAAGTATATTTTAAATCGGATAATAATTGTCTTATTTAAAAAAAGAGTAGTTTTAGCTAAGTTTATTTTAAGTTTAAACTACACTTTTTGGGGAGATGTCCAACTCTTCAAGTGAAGAAAAAAGCCCTTCTTTATACATATCAACACCGACTCTACCTATCATAGCAGCATTATCTGAACAATACTTCAGCTCGCTAAGTAGTAGTTTAGCACCATATGGCTTTAAAAGCTCTTCTATTTGAGAACGTAGATAAAGATTAGCACTTGCTCCTCCTACAATAGCAAAAGTTTTCGGAGGGTGTGATTTAAAATACTTTTTTAGCTTCATTGTCAGATGTTTTGTCGCAATATGTTCAAATGATGCTGCTATATCTTTGTACTTCTCTTTCTGCTCTCCTGCATCTTCAACAGCTAGACGTACTGCATTTTTAAGTCCTGAGTAGCTAAATGCTATAAGTGGGGATTGATGCAGAGGAACTGTAAAATTATAAGCCTCTCTATCTCCATCTTTTGCTAACTCTTGGATTAAAGGACCTCCAGGATACCCTAACCCCATCATCTTTGCAACCTTATCAAAACTCTCTCCAAAGCTGTCATCCATACTCTTTGCTACAGTTTTAATATCACACAGACCCTTAACTTCCATCACCTGTGTATGACCACCTGAGACTAAAAGTACAGTAAGGGGAAAAGTTGTCTCTTTTTCAATAAAAAGAGAGTATATATGCCCTATGAGATGATTAACACCAATAATTGGAATCCCTAATGCAACAGCAATCGCCTTTGCCATAGTAACACCCTCAACAAGTGTGACAGCTAAGCCTGGCGTTGATGTAACAGCTACTGCTTTAAGACTCTTAAAGTAAGGTTTGCACTCTGCTAATATCTTTGGTAGTGCCTCTGCATGTAGACGAGCTGCAAGTTCTGGCACTACTCCGCCATAGACTGAGTGTTCAAGCTCTTGGCTTATCTTTTTGTGAAAAAGTAATTTATTTGTCTCTATCTCTGTGATTGCAATAGCACTATCGTCACATGAGCTCTCTATGCTTAATATCATCTTTTACTACTCTCCAAACTGCAATGTTCATTACATGGTATAAAGATATAAAAACAGGTTTTAAAATCTGATTCTATAAACTCCTTCTCACTTAAAAGGCGAATCTCTCCATGAAATATCTTTTGAATAATCTGTTTAGACATATATAGTCCTATTCCTGTCCCTTTGGTCTTTGGCTTTGTTGTGAAGTATGGATCAAAAATCTTATCTTTAATCTGCTCATCAATCCCCTTGCCATTATCGCAACAGTAAACCTCCAAACCTTTATCTGAAGCTATAAATCTCAAAACTATTTTCTTATGCTCATTTGAATCTTTCTCAAATGCATCCTTGGCATTATTTAAGAGATTGAGTAAAACCTGTGATATGGAAGCAGAGATCTCTAAAGAGTTCAAATCCTCTTTAAACTCTATGCCTAAATCTATACTCTTTTTTGAGATATGGGTATAGGTAATACTTCTAATCTCTTTAATAATTGTGGAGAGTCTTCTCTTCTCCTGCGAACTTCTTTTATCCAAAAAAGAGACAAAATCATCTATTGTAGAGGCCAAATAGTTGACATTATCTTCCATAATATCAAAATACTTTTCTACCTCTTTGGAGTCACACTGCTGCATCTTTGCATTAAGAATTGCAAGATTAATGGTATTTAAAGGCTGTTTCCATTGATGGGAGATATTTGCCATCATCTCACCCATTAAAGCAAACCTTGCCTGTTCAAAGAGCATAATATCTTTTGAGCGATTCTTCTCTATCTCAACTTCAAGTCTGTTCTTTACAAGTTTAAGGTAACCAATAACCCTAACAAGTTGAAATACAGCTACAGGCGCTAAAAAGAGAGGGAGAAAAATAGATAGAAAAAGAAAAAGTTTGTTGTACTCCGCACCTGCTACGGTAACTACCAGATAGACAATTACAACAGAACTAATAACAACAAAGAGTGTAACAGCCAAGACAATAAATCTTGTAGAGTAGGAAGATACTCGTGCTATCAAGTTCTCTATACGCTGCACAGCCCACTCTCCCTCTTTACAAACTCTCTAACGTTTTTATCTATTAAAAAAACATCATCTACAGAGGATATTGTATCATCAAACTTTGCAAATGCCCGAATTATATAGCTACTTATCTCCATAAAGTTTATCTTTTGGGCAATGAACGCCTCTATTGCAGCCTCATTAGCAGCATTAATTACAACACCTTTAAGCGGATTATTCAAAAGTGCCTCTTTTATCTCCCATACAGGATAACGTGCAACTTCTATCTCCCGAAACTCCAAAGAGCCAACTTTTAACAAATCGACGTGGGAGAGAATATTCTCACTCATATCGCTCTTAAGAGCATATGCAATAGGGAGTTGCATCGAAGCGTGTGCAAAGTGTGCAGTCGTAGAACCATCTTTAAAATCAATAAGTGCATGAATAAGTGACTGTGTCTCGATAATAGCATCATACTCACCCTCACCAAAGAGCCAACGAGCCTCAAGCAGTTCAAACATCTTATTTACCATGGTAGCAGAGTCAATGGTAATCTTTTGTCCCATAGACCAGTTTGGATGTTTTTGTGTATCTGCAAGAGTTGCTCGGTGTAAATCTTTTATATTCCAATCACGAAATGCTCCACCACTTGCAGTAATTATCATCTTTGAGACTGCTCTATCTTGAAGCAGATACCAAAGACCAAAGTGTTCAGAATCAATAGGCTGTATCTTGGAGGTATCTATAAATGATCCACATGCGACAAGAGACTCTTTATTTGCAAGAGCAACTCTCTTACCGCACTCTATAGCCTTAAGTGTTGGACGAAGCCCTAAAAAACCGACCAGTGCATTTACAACCAATTCACTTCTTGAGTCCTCGATAATATCTAAAATAGCATCCTCACCACTATAGACCTTGGAGTGTGCTACCTTTTGAACATCACAACTCTTTGCAACGACAACAACTTTTGGTTTATGCTCTGCAATCTGCTTATTTAAAAGGGCAATATTGCTACCACAGACAAGAACCTCAACATCAATGTTAAATCTCTTAGCTACTATAAGGGTGTTTACTCCAATAGAGCCTGTTGAGCCAAGAAGTATCAATTATACAAGTCCACGAAGAAGTACAAGCATTACAATTCCACCAAAGAGGTATCCATCAATTCTATCAAGAATTCCTCCATGGCCAGGCAGAATGTCACCGCTATCTTTTACACCCGCAGCACGTTTAAGTGAAGACTCAAAGAGATCTCCGAAAATCGACGTAACTGCAACGGCTAAAGAGATAATAAACCCTACTCCAAAATCAACGATTGGCAGACCAAAAAACGCTCCAGCGACAGTGGCAACTACTACACCACCGATTACACCCTCCATAGTTTTATTTGGCGATGTCTCACAAAATGGTGTCTTTCCAATACTTTTACCAACAACATAAGCACCAACATCAGTAAATGCCACAACAGCTAAAAGCCAAAGAAGTGCAAGTACCCCATACTCTTGGTACATTGTAAGCATAAAAAGCATTCCTGCTGTTGGATAGATAAATGGAAGAAAATCTACCCATTTTAACTCTTTGTTGTAAGCAACGGCACTTGCGTAGGCTACACCTGCTAAAACGAATAGATCATCACCATAAGGGTAGACAAGGGCTAAAAGCCAGAGGATGGCTGCATATGGAAGAAGGTTGTCTTTTTCAACACCAAAAAGTTTAACAGCCTCTTTAAATGCCAAGAGATAAACCGCACCAAAAACAAGCCACATTACAAAAAAGTTATCTATAAAACCTATTAAAAAAGCAAAGCCCAGTATGGCAAAACCTGTAACAATTCTCTCTTTGTGATCAGTAAAAACACTCATAAAAATTCCTAAATAGTAAATCGAATTAGATTATACCCTATCAGACTTTAATATCGAGTTTATGTAAGGGGGGAAATTCATCTTCTGAAGGAGTCTCTTCATCATTTGACTCTTTTAAAGATTTTCTGTTTCGCTTTGTCTCCTGATCGGCCTCCTCTTTTTGGTGCTCTCTATCAGGGTCTACAGCATGGTTCTCCTCTGTTGGACGAACCTCTTCAACCTCTTTTTCTTTCTCTTGAACAGCAAGCTGTGCTGCCATATTTTGAAAGTCAACGCGGTTATTGTGAGCATTTTGAACAGAGGTAGCTGCCGGCGTCATCTGGTTGACAAGAATTGCACCACCTATTGGACCAACAGCCATCTTCTGCTCCTCAATTTTACAAGGTTATAACTCTTTTAGAAGTAATAACGAAGCATTGCAGTAGTGTTTGTACCTACTGTTGTTGAATCACCAAATCCAAAATATAGATTTGCTTCAGCACCTAAAGTGAAGTGAGGATCTAAAAAGTATTCTGCACCCGCAACAGGTCCTAGTGAAAAAACTGTATTTGTCGTTGTCCCATTATCATTACTATTTACTCCGGCCAATGCACCAAAGTATGTTCTTACCTTAGAGTTTAAAGGTTGCATAATATGAAATGCAGCACCTAAACCAAGATTGCTTGTTGATTCACCCTTATCCGGATCATTATAATTATATGTGAAAAAAGGTTCAACTCTCATATCTGGAGCAAACTGTAGAGTCCCACGAAGAACCGAAGTGTTACCTGTAACACCGACACCTGCTCCCATTTTTAAATCAGCAGCTGATAAATTTGTTGCTCCTACAGCTAACAATCCTGCCATAAGTGCACTACTAAATACGCTCTTTTTCATCTATATTTCCTTTAAATAAATTAACGAAGATATAATATAGACAAATAATAAACAATCAACTAACGACTATTATCAACTTCTATTGTTTTATATTTGTTATACAGAACATTCGCACCATTTTGAATAGTTACTTCACGTCTTGGAGTATAATCGACTAAATATCTATCTTTTGAAGTTGTAGTAAAATCTACACATAATCGCGCTGCTGCTTTGATGACATTCTCCGGAAGATTTTGTTTATCAGTCTTTATAATAACATGACACGATGGTCTATCTTTCAAGTGCAACCAGATATCTTTAGCTCTTGCACTCTCAAGCAGTTTGATATTACCTCGCTCATTCTTACCAAGTTCTACCTTATACCCCTCTATCCAAAAGGTCTCTATGGAGTCATCTGTTTTAATCTTTTTACTCTGCTGCTGTTTTGGGAAGAGCAGCTCAATCTTTGCAACATCTTTCGCCTCTTTTACGCTATTTATAAAGAGTTGTGTATGCTCTATTTTTGAGCCTAAGGACTCCTCTTCTATGTGGAGATGTTTTGCTTTTTGTTTTGCCTTTTTACTCTTTGAGAAGAACATCTCACTTATCTGAAAAGGGGTAGCGTATATCTTATCGAGTACTATTTTAACTTCTCTACCATCATAATCATAGAGCAGAAGCTCTTTCTCATAAGGTTTTATATTTTGTACATTTGAAAGAACTAGATTTCCATAGTGCTCATACTTTTTAGCTTCCTTCTCAAGACTCTCTTTTGAGTCAAGTCGCTCATAAAGTTTTTGAAGCTTTTTAAGCCTCTTTGTAAGGAGTGCGATTTTCTGTTTTTTTAGACTCTCTAGTTTTGAGTTCTGCTCTTTGTCATAAACCGCATACAAGAACTTCTCTACATCATCTAAAGGGTACTCTTTTGCTTGAAATGGAGCGGGAGGAACATCTAATAGTTTCTGTCCAACCCTAACCTCTCGAAAAGAGGAGAAGAGATCTACATGACGAAGAGCCTCTAATACAATATTCTCCTCATCCAAAATGATTACATTTGTATATTTTCCAGTAAATTCAAACTGGAGGTATGTCACCTCTTCTTTATAGGCTGAAGCTATAGATGTCTTAAAGCGAATGATTTTATCGCCATTTAAAAGTTCAACACCTAAAATGTTACTACGATTAAAACGCTTTGCCAAGATTACATCAAAAGGTGCATTATAAACTTTTGAACGAGGATACTCTTTACACTTAAATATTGAAGAGTTTGAGCGTTGCATATTAAAATAGAGTGTATCATCTCTATCAAAAACAACTTTGACGATTGTGTCACTCACTCTATAAATTGCAGTAATTTTTTGAAATTTTTTAAGGTAATCTACTATCTGTTTTAGATGTGAAAGTTTCATCTTATGATACCAACTCTGGTGATGGTCTGCCTATATAGTAGCCTTGTGCATAATCAATACCGCACTCTTTTATTATATTATATATCTCTTCATCCTCTACATACTCCGCAACTGTTTTAATCCCCAAAGTTTTTGCAAGATTTACAATAGCCTGTGTTATTGTTCTGTTTTTTTGACTCTTTTTCAAATCTTTAATAAAGAGCCCGTCAATCTTAATAAAATCGAGATTGATATCTAGAAGCCTTGAAAAGTTTGAGTTCTCTATACCAAAATCATCTACCGCTATTTTAAAACCCATCTCCCTAAGCTCATTTAACTTTTGTGTAATGCGCTCTGAGTTATTTGCAATGGTAATATTCTCTAAAATCTCAAAAGTTACCCGACTTGGTTCAATTGAGTAGGCTTTTATCTTCTCTTGTAAAAATTCAATGAGATACCCCTCAAGCATATCTCTCTCTGTTAAATTGATTGAGAAGTGTTCTCTTTTATCTTGAAAAAAAGCAAAGGTTTTATTAATCATCATTCTTGTTATTGCCGTTGAGAGGCCCAACTTCTCAGAGGGCTCTATAAAATATGCAGGGGTTATTACCTCCTCTTTTTTCACCCCTCTAGCTAATGCTTCATACTTATAAATCTCACCTGTTTTTAGATCCATAATAGGTTGATAGTAGGGCTCTATCTCCTCTTGCATAACAAGTTCTCGACTAAGTCCCAACCACTGCAACGCCTCTTTTTCACTTTTAAAGGAGTCTAGCTCTTCGTTAAAGAGTTCATAGTGTCTGCTGCCTAACTCTTTTGATTTATCGAGTGCATATTCACAGTGAATCAAAGTATCTGAAATCTTCTCTCTCACTTTATCAATGCCGATATTAAAAGTTATATGTATCTCAGAGTTATCTACACGTATATTTTTCATATCAAAAAACGATACTATTTGATCACAAAAGAGATAGACATCCTCTATCGTCTTGTTCTTTAGCAATATTGCAAACCTGTCTGATTCTGTCTTGTATAACTTTGCATCTCTGTGAATATGCTTCTCTAAAGTTCTTGCAGTCCTTATAATAACATGGTTTGCAAACTCTTTACCATACTCTTTATTGATAATAGAGAAGTGAGACATATCAAGAAGAAGCATATAGTTATACTCACCACTTGAGAGGTCCTCTTGCAACATGATAGAGTTTGGCAAATCAGTATAATACTCATGCATACAACGGTACTCTAACTCTTTTGTCTTCTTCTCAACCATCTGCTCGAGATGCTCTTTATACTCTTGCAGCTCTCTATCTGCATTAATTCTTTGTACAATTTTAGAGGTTATAAGTAAAAACTGTTGCATATCAAAAGGTTTTAAAAGATAGCCATCAACTCCATACCGAATACTCTTGGTAAAGTAGTCTGCCTCAGTATGTGCAGAGATGATAAGTATAGGGATTGAAACATCAACTTCTCGAACCTTTTGAATAAAATCCAAGCCATTGAGTACTGGCATATTGATGTCGGTAAATATGATATCAATTCTATGGCTCTTATAGAGTTTTAAAGCCTCTTCACCATTATCTGCAGATAAGATATTTTCAAAAAAGGCATCTAAAAAATCTACAATTGCCTCTCGTGTTGTTACATCATCATCAACAACCAAAATATTGAGTTTTTTGGTCTGATTCATTAAAGCTAGTAGCTCCGCCTTTTCCATACACTATCCTGAGTCTAAATAAACATGGCTGTAGTTTATCACAAGAGTGTTAAGATTGTATAAAGTCAAAATATTTTAGCTATAATTCGCAAAAAAGATAGTTATGAACCAAAAACTCTATATGGTCTCTCTAGGTCCGGGAGATGCTGAACTTCTTACCTACAAAGCACTCAAAGCCTTCGAAAACTCCGATGCTATCTGTGTACCGACAAAGAGTCCAGATAACAGCTTTACAAAATCTATCAGCCATAAAATCGTCTCTGATGCCCTTAGACTCTTAGGCATTGAGAGAGAACTCATTCCCGTATACTCTCCTATGCGATTTAATCACGACGACTGGGAACATGAAGCAGATATCATCTTAGATACCCTCAAAAAACACAAGCGTGTCTCTTTTGTAACCATTGGCGATGCAGGCATCTACTCAAGTATCTACTATCTGCTTGACATCATCAAAGAAAAAGCTGCTC
>Ga0256843_1000707_pt1 | contig 28012 bp, 25 predicted proteins | sample AlvinellametaG_FD_191572 | JGI IMG/M metagenome (GOLD analysis project Ga0256843, IMG submission 191572) | Pompeii worm associated microbial communities from hydrothermal vent at the East Pacific Rise, Pacific Ocean - Alvinella | ecosystem: Host-associated > Annelida > Integument > Unclassified ... | reverse complement strand
TACGCTAAGCAGTGATGAGAAGATATACCAATGGAGTGCCAGACAAACCTACATAGCCGCTGCAAATATGATGAGCGCTGCCGCATGTATAGAGATCGACTCATGTCCGATAGAAGGGTTTGAAAAAGAGAATGTTGAAAAGGTTCTACAACTTGATACAAATAAATTTCAAGTAGCAATGCTCCTGCCTTTTGGATACAGAATAAATGAGCAGTCTACTCAATTAAGATTAAATTTTGAAGAGGTTGTGGAGTTTATCAAATAAGCTCTATTTTTTTACAAAGCTCCTCTTGTTCCGAGATATAAAGGAACGAGAGAAAGCTGACTCATAAAGTTTATGTTCTATAATCCGCATTGATTTTCACATACTCATATCCAAGGTCACATCCAAACGCAGTGAAGACTCCCTCACCTACACCCAGATCACAAGAGATAGTAAATTCACTCAGTTTCATAACTTCAGAAGCTTTTTGCTCCATCGCAGCATCGAAAAAGAGCTCCCCTTTTTTATAAACGCAGATGTCATTAAAAGAGATAGTGAGTGACTCTTCGTAAGCCTCTACTCCGCTTGCACCCACAGTTGAAGCGATTCTTCCCCAGTTTGGATCTTCACCGTAGAGTGCTGTTTTTACAAGCAGTGAGTTTGAGAGTGCTTTTGCGACTATCTCTGCTTCGCTGTCATCTTTTGCACCGCTTACTTCGTATGTCACAAGTTTTGTTGCACCCTCTCCGTCTCTTACCATCTCACGAGCCAGAAAACGCATGATGTTATAGAGTGCTTCGCTAAACGCAGCTTCATTGTAGGCACCGCTTTTTGCATTGCTCAGAAGCATCACTGTATCGTTTGTCGAAGTATCACCGTCTACGCTTGCTGCGTTAAATGTCACCTCTACATTTTTATCGAGTATCTTCTGCATCTCTTCTTTGCTTACATCCGCATCGGTAGTGATAAAGCAGAGCATTGTAGCCATCGCAGGGTTTATCATCCCTGCCCCTTTTGCCATTGCACCTATGTGAAAACTACTGCCGTCTTCAAGCTCTACTTTGTAAGCTATCTGTTTGGAGAATGTATCTGTTGTCATTATCGCTTCTGCCGCTGCGTTTGGCTCACGTTTGCTCAGATCAAAAAGCTTTGCACCGTTGATGATCTTCTCTTTTGGAAGTCGCACACCGATAACACCCGTCGAACTCATCACTGCGTTTGAGATATTTGTTGGCAATGTAGAGAGTATCTCATCAATATCTGCAACACCCGCTTTTCCTGTCATTGCATTTGCATTTTTAGAGTTTATCAAAACGAAGTTCGTTTTAAATGAACCCTTGTTCTTAAAGTGCTTAATAGGAGCTGCCGCCATCTTGTTCGTAGTAAATGTCGAAGCGATCTCACACTCCACATCACTGTAAATAAATGCCATATCTTTAGCATTGTTCGCTTTTAGCCCTGCACTTACACCGTCTGCATGAAAACCTGCAGATGCACATACTCCACCATCTATTTTATTTAATTTATACAAATTTCAGCTCCTTTGGTTTTACTCTTTTTGAGAGTATATCTTTTGTTATTTTTATTCCCTGCTGTGTTCCGATGACCAACAGTTTTGACTCACTTGTCACAAGCGTATCGCCCTTAGGCATACTTAAGAACTTTCCGTCCTTTTTCGTGATTCCGACTACTGAAGTATTGGCGATCTCACGAATGTGTGTCTCTTTGAGTTTTTTCAACACTACCCAGCTATAACGGGGAATAGTGATCTCCTGCATATCAAGAGGATTGTCATTTTTATACAAAAACTCTTCAAGCAGATTTTCCATATCGGGACGTGCTGCCATCGCACTTACACGTTGTGCCGTCAGTTTTGTAGGAGAGACTACCGTATCTGCACCGAGCTTTTTAAGTTTTTCCACATCACTGATGCTCTCAGCAGATGAGATGACATAGTATGGCCGCGGCAGATAGTGCTCTTTTTCAAAAAGCCTTACAGAGGCTATCAGAGCAATGTTGTCCGCGATGGAGTCAGAGAGTGTTATGAGCCCTTTTGCAGAAGAGAGATGCGCTTTGAGCATCGCAAGTTCAGCATGGGGTTCCGCTTGTAAAAAGTAAGGGTACTTATACTCTTGTGCCCACTCATAGATCTCTTTTCGCGGATCGATAACGATAAACGGAATATGATTTTGACGTAACTGTTTTGTTACTTCTATCGTATAGTCATTATGATAACATACAACAAAATGCTTTTTCAATCTTGCAATTTTATAGAGCATTCTTCTCTCCTTCAATATGGCAACAATATGCCCCTTGTTCAACTCATTTATCAAGATACCTATTGCACTCGAAAAGACTGCAAAACCTGCGATAATAAGGTTGATCGTGAAAATTCTTCCGCTGTGTGATATTGGTGCGATCTCTCCAAAGCCCACTGTAGTGAATGTAATGGCTGTTTGGTATATTGCGTCCATAACTGTAAAATTGTCTATAAGTACATAGCCGACTGTACCGACAAGCATTACAACAACGGTTAAAATAAGAGGTAAACGAAAAGCTTTTAAGTGAGGGTAAACTTCAGGAAGAAGTTCTTTGTCAGGTTTGGGAGGGGTCTCCCAATTCAGGAAGTCACGAATCTTCTGTAGGAGATTCAAAACTGTTCCCTAAATTACGAATTCTTTTTCAGTGTACGTAACTCTTTTGCTGAAATTTTAATTTTTTTCGTTGTACCATCTTCTAATGTAATACGAACTGTTCTTAAGTTTAATAAAAAACGACGCTTTGTTCTGTTTTTTGCATGAGAAACATTGTTCCCACTCATAGGGCCTTTGCCGCTAATAGCACATCTTCTTGCCATTTGAGTATCCTTGAATGATATTTAAAGTTGCGAATTGTATCAAATAAAAGCAAAACTTCAACTTAAGCCGATATTGTTTCTCTTAGAGAGTCCAATTTATATTTCTTTTATACTTATATAGTTAGAATACAAAACACGGCTAACTAAAAGGAATCCTTTGATTACAAAAGAAAAAGTTGACGCATACATTCAAAAAATCCCTCCTGCACCTGAGGCTCTTAAAAAGACACTTCTTTTTCTTAATCAAGGAGAACTGACAAAAGCAGCACAGATCGCACAAACAGATCTGGCACTCAAAGCATATCTTGTAGAACTCGTTAATAAGCCGATTTTTGGATTTAGAAATAAGGTCTCTGACATCTCTCAGATTTTTGGGATTTTAGGTGTTGAGAGATCCCAGCAGGTAGTTTACAACTATATGATATCTCTTCTTTCACCTGACGCATGGCAACTGTTTGCACTCAATAAGAACTCTTTTAGTGATTTGCAAGCTGAACTATCAAGTAAATGGCAAAAGATAGTGTCGCATCTGGGCATAAAAGATGCAGACATACAAAATGCGATCACTCTGCTTCCTGCAAGCATCATCGTATCTGAAGCGCTCTTTTGTGAAAAGATCGATGATGTAAACCTTCTACGAAGTGCTAGTGAAATTGATCTTAATACAATTTTGGCACGACTGTGTGGTATGGACCTTTTCGATATTTGCCAGCGTATAGCACAAAAATGGAATATGGACGAAAAGAGCGCTGCAATACTCCAAGCAGCAAGCGGAGTGAAACCCTCCGAAGATGAGCAGATCAATATGCTTGGAAAGTGGATGCACTTGTTACTCTTTTACACTCTTTCACAACCAACCTACATCAATGCACAGCTCAATGATTTCATTGATTTTCAGATAGAGTATGTAGGCGATATATATGATGATTTCGCAAAACTGATGGAGATCGCATGAGAGCAGTAGTGAAAAACGGGATAGGAACTTTCCATCCACAGGGATTTTTAGACGGTAGTTCAAGTACAGCACTGCTTAGTATCGATGACATAAACGCAACTATCAGCAGTAATGCCGATATGATCTTGGTTTCACTCAAAAAGGTCATCTTTTTTAATCGTAATGGTCTAGATACTTTTGTCAAAATGTTCAACAAAGTCCGTACAGCCAAACATATTCTTGTAGGATTTTGTGATTATGATACCAAGAAATATGAAGCTATACAGAAATTCTATAAAGATGAGTTGACTTTTTCTCTCTTTAAAACGCAGGAGATAGCAAACCTTTTCTCTGTGGGCTACAAAAATCAAGCAAAGAATGTACTGCTTTTTAGCAAAGACAAGTCCCAAAGAGCAGCACTTGCCATAGAACTACATGACAATGGGCACAACCCTATCGTTGCACAATCTCAAGAAGAATTTTTAGAAAAATCAAAGAACGAAGATGCTTATGATCTCATTATCAATGAGACCTATTTAGGACAGATGGGGCAACAAGTAGCAACTCGTGTTACCGGAAATGCCATAATCTACACACTCTCTTCATTTCTTGATGCAGAGATAGGAAATACTTTTAACATAGCCTATCATAACAATTCACTCAACGTTGGTTTTCGACTCTTTATTTTCGATGCCTACAAAGTTGTAAGTATGAATGTCCATGCACTCAACTTCTTCTCCAAGCTTGCTTCTTCTGCTGCTGAGTACAATGCAACTATCTGTTTTGTCGGAATGACCTTTGAGAAGACCCCTACTGCGTTTAAAGAGACACTTGAAGATGCAGGTATCATGTTCTTTGAGCAGATGAACGACATCTTGGAGAACAAGGAACTTCTTGACGAGCTTGGTGCAAGCAGTGCAGCAGGAGCAAAGAACAAACGTCCGCTAAACAAAGTAATAGTCTCTGAACTTGCAAATTTTGTAGATGCCACAGTTGCTACCATCGAGATGATGACAAACGCAGAGGCGATTAAAGAAGCAGCAAAAGTAGATAAGATAAATATCGAACATCCAGATAATAAGATCGCAAGTTCTATCGGTTTTTATGGAGATATTGACGGTATGGTAATACTTGTCTTTCCATTGGACATTGCAAAAAAATCATGTGAACTGCTCATTGGAGACACGACTGATGACCTTGAACTTATTTTAGACACCTTGGCAGAGCTTGTCAATATCGTTGGCGGTAAGATCAAAACACTGCTCTCAGATGAGAACATAAATGTCAATATAACACTGCCTCGTACATATAGAGATATAGATGGACTATTAGAAATAGCAAGGGACAAAAAAGGAGTTCAAGTTGACCTCGCCTTTGATAATGATAAATTCCTCTTTTTCTTAACAAGATAAAAGCATCAAAAGTATATAATTCAAAAATAATTTTACCCAGCTTTTAAATAAGGAAAATATATGAAAGTAGCACCTAGTGTACTCTCGGCTGACTTTGGAAATCTACAACGTGATGTCCAAGAGATATGTAACTCAGGATGTGACTTCGTTCATGTTGATGTTATGGATGGACACTTTGTTCCAAATCTAACGATCGGTCCCGTGGTCGTCTCAGCTATTGCCAAAGCTGCTACAAAACCGTTAGATATTCACCTAATGGTAGAGAACAATACTTTTTTTGTTGATCTTTTTGCACCGCTGAAACCTGAATATATCTCTTTTCATATAGAAGAGGAGAAACATCCTCACAGACTTATTCAAAAGATCCGTTCATACGGGATAAAACCTGCGATCGTACTCAATCCAAACTCACGTCCGGAACAACTAGAGTACCTTTTAGAGTTTTTAGACATGGTACTTCTTATGAGTGTTAATCCAGGTTTTGGTGGACAAAGCTTTATCGATACTGTTATTCCAAAAGCTAAAAAGCTTAATGAGATGCGTAACAAGATAAATCCTGATTGTCTCATTGAAGTTGACGGAGGAGTGAGTGATAAGAACATTCACCTCTTAAAAGAAGCTGGTGTTGATGTTGTCGTAGCAGGAAGCTATGTCTTTAAACATGAAAATAGAAAAACTGCGATCGAGAGCCTCCAAATCTAATGCGTTGTAAAATCTGCGGTATTACCTCTTACGAGGATGCAATGACAGCCATCGAAGCTGGAGCATCTGCTCTTGGCTTTGTATTTTATGAGAAGTCTCCCCGATACATCTCTCCTCAAAAAGCAAAAGAGATCATCGAAAAGCTCCCTCCTTTTGTAGAAAAAGTAGCCCTTTTTGTCAATGTTGACGCTGCGTTTGTAAATGAAACTTGTCACAAAACAGGTGCTACACTTGCACAGATCCATTTTGAAGCAGATGAAGATTTTTATGCAAAACTCACAATCCCGCATCTTAAAGTAATCCGTGCAAAGTCAAAAGAGGACATCCTGAAGAACTCGCAAGAGTATAGGCTTATTGATGCTTACTGTGAAGCTTATGGCGGTGCAGGCAAACGGCTTAACATTGAATGGTTTGAGGATGTAGACTGCTCTAAGATCATCTTAGCAGGAGGACTAACACCTCAGAATATTGCACCTTTAAAAAAATATGGTTTTTATGCTTTGGATGTCAGCAGCGGTGTTGAACGCGCACATGGGATAAAAGATGCACAAAAAGTAAAAGAGTTTATTCAAAATGCTTTCTAAAGATATTGGACTCGATGCAAAAAGCATCTCAAGACTTACAGGCAAAGGGCTCGCTGTAAGAACACTCACTGACCAACTTTCACAAGATTTGGATTTGAGTTTAGAGCTATGGAAAGCTCAAGGTGTCAATGTCGTTAAAAAGTATGGTTATTACTATTTTGATACAACATTTATTTCCATTGAAGATGCTGAATTCTGTATTGTAGATATTGAGACCAACGGTTCTAAGATCGAGAAGCATCAGATCATAGAAATAGCAGCCATAAAAGTTAAAAACGGCAAGATCATTGATAGTTTTGAAAGCTTGATAAAAACCGCAGAGATAAATCCACATATTACAGAGATCACTGGTATCACTGCGTTTGATACAAAAGACGCACCTGAGCTCAAAGAGACTCTGACTAAGTTCAAACTCTTTTTAGGTGATGCAGTTTTTGTAGCGCATGATGTCAAGTTTGATTATGGTTTTATCTCTAAAAGCCTGCAAAAAATAGGACTAGCACCACTTCTAAATAGAAGTCTCTGCTCACTTGCACTTGCAGAGAGAACAGTCGTTTCCTATCGTTATGCACTTTCATACCTTAATGAAACATTGCAACTCAACCCAAACGCAAGACACCATAGAGCTATGAGCGACGTGATAACAACATACGGACTTTTTTTATTAAGTTTAGATAATTTGCCTGAAAGGGTAAAAACGGTAGAAGATTTGATAAAGTTTTCAAAAGAAGCACCTAGATTAAAAAGACCTAAGTTCGACCCTCTTTTGAAAGAAGAGCAAAAAGAGAAAGAAGATTAATCTTCTTTTTTCTCTTCTTTTTCATTCTCTTCTTTTTTCGAAGATTTTAAAATATTGATACTGTCAAGTAATGAAGTTTTTTCTTCCTCTTCATTCTCATCTACTTCTTTAAAAGCACCTGGTTTGATAAGTTTTGCATAACGTGCTTCCATACGCTCTTCTAAACTCATCGCTTTAAGTTTCTCGAGCTCTGTTAAGAAGTACTCTTTTAAAGCTTCTGCAGCTTTCTCTTTTTCACGATGAGCACCAATCAATGGTTCATCAATGATATCATCAACAAGATCAAGCTCTTTTAGGTCTGCACTTGTTATTTTAAGCGCATTTGTAGCAGTCTCTACTTTTTTAGGATCACTCCATAAAATCGCAGCACAGCCCTCAGGAGAGATAACACTAAAGATAGAGTAACGCATCATCGCAAACTTGTCCGCAACACCGATAGCCAAAGCACCACCAGAACCACCTTCTCCAATTACAACAGAAATAGTAGGGATCTTAAGTTCTGCAAACTCTAGTAAGTTACGAGCAATCGCTTCACTTTGGTTTCTCTCTTCAGCACCGATACCAGGATATGCACCCGGAGTATCTACTAACATAAATACAGGAATACCAAACTTTTCAGCAAGTTTTGCAGCACGTAATGCTTTTCTATAACCTTCTGGATGAGGCATACCGAAGTTTCTTTTGAGTTTGTTCTTAGTTCCACGGCCTTTTTGTTCACCGATAACCATAACTTTCTCATCACCGATATAACCCATATAACAAAGGATTGCAGCATCATCACGGAAATGTCTATCTCCATGAATTTCATACTTATCCCTCATAATAAGATTGATATAATCTAATGCGTAAGGACGGTCAAGATGACGTGCCAGCTGAAGTTTCTGAAAGTCTGAAAGATTTTTATAAATCTTTTCAACTTCTTTATCCAATTTTTTTGTCAACTCTTCAACAGCTGCGTGATCGTGACGCACCTGTGCAGAAATTATATCTTCTTGAATAAATTTAATCTTATGTTCAAAGTCTAAGTACGTAGCCAAATTGAATCCTTATTTACTAGATTTTTTTGAAAATCACAACACCATTAGTTCCGCCAAATCCAAATGAATTTGACATAACAACATTTAAATCTGCTTTTCTAGCACCTTCTGTAACGTAATCTAGATCACAGTTTTCATCAGGAGTTTCATAGTTGATAGTTGGAGGAATGATACCATCTCTCATTGCCATCAAACAAGTGACAGCTTCGATTCCACCAGCAGCACCAAGACAGTGTCCGATTTGTCCTTTAATAGAACTCATTGGAGGACAGTTCTCTTTACCACCCATTAAACTTTTAAGAGCTAAAGTCTCATTTTTATCATTGATAGCAGTAGAAGTACCATGAGCATTTACATAATCAAGTTTAGGCTCACCTGCCATTTTATACGCAGCTTTCATAGCACGCGCTGGACCATCAAGAGATGGAGTTGTAATATGACTTGCGTCACCGCTTTCTCCAAATCCTATAAGTTCACCGTAGATTTTTGCACCACGTGCAACAGCAGCATCATACTCTTCTAAAACAAGAGCAGCAGCGCCCTCACCCATGATAAAACCATCTCTGTTCGCATCAAATGGACGTGACGCATGTTTTGGATCATCATTTCTTGTTGAAAGTGCTTTCATTGCAGCAAAACCACCAACACCAGCACCAGTGATCGCAGACTCAGCAGCAACAACCAACATTCTCTCTGCACCATTACAAATAATAGTTTTTGCAGCTTCATTGATTGAATGAGTACCTGCAGCACATGCAGTAACACTTGAAAGGTTCGGACCTTTTGTTCCATGTTCAATAGATACAAATCCACCTAACATATTTACAAGAGCACCAGGGATAAAAAATGGAGATATTCTTCTTGGCCCTTTATCATGTAAGATAATTGAATTTTTTTCTATTGAAGGAAGTCCACCGATTCCAGATGCAGCACTGATACCGAATCTTTCCATATCAATATCATCACCAAAGTTAGCATCCGCCATAGCTTCTTGTGCAGCTTTAAGTCCAAGATGAATAAATCTATCTGCTTTTTTCACTTCTTTTGGAGGCATAACAGTTGAAGGGTCAAAGTCTTTTACTTCACCGGCTATTTTTACAGAGTATTTTTCAGGATCAAAGAGAGTAATTGTGTCAATCCCACACTTTCCTTCACATATCGCTTTAAATGCGCTCTCTTTATCATTTCCAACAGAATTTATCATTCCCAAACCAGTTACTACGACTCTTCTCATTAATTTCTCTCCATTCTCAATATATAATATAAATACTTTTAAAAGCCAATTTTTATGAATTAGCTACTAAAAATATTTTAGACCAAAGAGAAGCACTCTCCTTGGTTGTAGGCATTAACTATTTATTTTCTATATAGTTAACAACATCTTGTACTGTTTGAATTTTTTCAGCTTCATCATCAGGAATTTCAATATCGAATTTCTCTTCAAGAGCCATTACTAGTTCAACAACGTCAAGGCTATCTGCACCTAAATCTTCTACAAATTTCGCGTCTTCTTTAACTTCGTCCGGGTTAACGCTTAATTGTTCTACTACTACTTCTTTAATATCGTCTAAAAGTGCCATTATAGCTCCTGTATTTAAGTTTAAAATCCCGTAATTATAGCATAATTATCTTAATCAATTTGGAAATGAAAAAAAATAAATGGCAAACTTTATGCCATATTCATTCCACCATTTACCTTCAAAGTCTCACCTGTAATGTAAGAAGAATGGTCTGAAAGTAAAAATGCTGTTGCCTCTGCAACTTCACTTGCCAGTCCAAATCGCTTCATAGGAATTTTAGAAGTAAATGACTCTTTTACCTCATCGCTCAACACATCAGTCATCTCTGTTGCGATAAATCCTGGTGTTACCGTGTTAAATCTAATACCGCTTGTTGCTGCTTCTATTGCGAAAGATTTTGTCATAGCGATAACACCACCTTTACTTGCTGCATAGTTAGTTTGTCCGCCATTTCCGGTTTCACCTACTATCGAAGCGATATTTACAACCGAACCAAATTTCTTTTTACGCATCACTTTCATAGATTCACGACAACCTATGAATGTAGAGGTCAAGTTCGCATTGATAACAGACATAAAATCATCAAGCTTCATACGAAGTGCAAGTTTGTCATTTGTGATACCTGCATTATTTACAAGGTATGCAAGTTCTCCATCACTCTCTACTATCAGTTTGATCGCATCTATAAACGCAGCTTCATCACTTACATCAAAACCAATTACAGCAGCAACACCGCCATTTTCTTCGATCTCTGCTTTTACTGCATCTGCTTCTGCTGCACCACTTCTATAGTTAATCCATACCTTCAAACCAAAACCTGCAAGTGTTTTTGCGATTTGCGCACCAATTCCACGACTAGCACCTGTTACAAGCACATTTTTTCCACTAAATTTCATTTTTGTCCTTTAATTTTATTTTCCCTTTTGTCACGCCAAAGTAATTTCTTTGACTAAACCAGTGGTTTATCCATCTCTTTTGGAACCTCAAGTTCCATCAGTTTTAAAACCGTTGGTGCGATATTGTTAAGTCCACCATTATCAACTTTTTCAACACCATCAGCATCCACAAAGCACCACACTTCACCGACCGTATGATTTGTAAGCACATTTCCTTCATCATCTCTCATCTCTTCACAGTTACCATGATCCGATGTAAGTACCATTGCATACTCTTTTGCTTTGGCTTTTTCCCAAATCGCACCTAACTGTTCATCCACAGCTTCAACTGCTTTTTGAGCTGCCTGCATATCACCGGTATGTCCGACCATATCACCATTTGCAAAATTAACTACGATAAAATCATACTCGGCTTCCATAGCATCCAAGACAGCTTCGCCGACCTCTTTTGCACTCATCTCCGGTTTCATATCATATGTTTTTACATTGGGAGAAGGGATCAATACTCTTGTTTCGTTCTCATACGGTTCATCGATTCCGCCATTGAGGAAAAATGTCACATGAGCATATTTTTCCGTTTCTGCCGTGTGAAGTTGGCGTAGTCCCGCTTTTGCTATGACCTCTGCCAAAGTATTTTGAGGAACATCCTTTCTAAACATTACAGGATATGGAAAACTCTTGTCGTACTCTGTAATTGTCGCTAAATGCACTTTAATATTTGGTCTCTCAAACGCAGTGAAAGATTCATCTGCCAACGCAGTTACCATCTCACGCATTCTGTCACTTCTGAAGTTTATCGTCAAGACAGCATCCCCGTCTTTCATCCCATCATAACCTTTAAACGCAGCAGGTTCTACAAACTCGTCGGTCTCACCCAAAGAGTAAGAGTGCCCGATATATGCTTCAGGAGAGAGATCTGTTTTCGGTTCTGCGTTTACTATTGCTCTATATCCACGCTCTACCCTCTCCCAACGATTATCTCTGTCCATTGAGTAAAAACGCCCTGAAATCGTAGCGATCTGTACATTTTCATTAAGGTGTTTTTTCACCTCTTCCAAGTATTTTTGTGCAGATGTAGGAGAGACATCCCGTCCATCAGTTATAAGATGTAAAAATACTTTTTTACCATTTTTAGCAGCGATATCCGCTATGCCCATAAAATGTTCTATGTGAGAGTGTACACCACCATCACTCATTAAACCAATAAGATGAAGTCTCTCAGATGTAGAAAAAAGCTCTTGAAGTACTTCATTTTTTTCTATTGAGCCATCTTTTATCGCTAATGAAATCTTAACGAGATCCTGATACAGAACACGTCCGCTTCCTATGGTCATATGACCAACTTCTGAGTTCCCCATCTGTCCCTCAGGCAGTCCAACACTCAAACCAAATGTATCTATCAATGAGTGAGGTACTTTACTAAAAAGTGCATCATAGGTCGGTGTGGTCGCATTATAAAATGCATTGTGCTCAGTTTTAGCACTGTATCCAATACCGTCCGTAATGACTAAAATTGCTTTTTTACTCAATTTTATTCCTATTAATAAATTTGTTTCGTGATTATACTATAATGTCACTTCGATTTTACATACCACTTTTATTTTTACAGGATACATATTGTTATATTGGTTACATACTCTACTCGACGTTAATATTTTAGGCTACATTACTATTCGTGCAGGTGCTGCATTTTTTATCGCTCTTTCCATAACACTTTTTATCATGCCGAAGTTCATTCGATGGGCACAAAGGACATCAAGCGTACAACCCATAAACGAGTGGGCACCGCAAAGCCATCAAGCAAAGGTCTCAACACCAACAATGGGAGGAGTCGTATTTGTTGGAGCAACTCTTTTTGCATCACTCCTTACAATCAAACTTAACAATGCCTACGCTCTTGGAGGGCTTTTAACACTTACACTTTTCTCATTAATCGGCTTTCAAGATGACTTTGCAAAGATCCGAAAGAATGAAAACCTTGCAGGTCTGCAAGCAAGAAGTAAACTTTTTCTGCAGATAGGTTCTGCACTTATAGTTTCCTGTTTCTTATGTTATTTTGCTGATTTCAACACAGACCTATATGTTCCATTTCTCAAGACTCCACTCTTTGATATGGGTAATTTCTCCATTATCTTATGGGTATTGGTCATGGTCGCAGCATCAAACGCAGTCAATCTTACAGATGGGCTAGATGGTCTTGCAACTGTTCCTTCTATTACAGCACTCTCATCATTTATCATTATCATATACATCACAGGGAATGTAAAACTAAGCTCATATCTTTTAATGCCACACTTTCAAGTTGGAGAGGTTGCCATTATCGCAAGTGCTCTTATTGGTGCATTAAGTGGTTTTTTATGGTACAACTGCCACCCTGCAGAGGTCTTTATGGGCGACAGCGGTTCACTTACTCTTGGTGCATTTTTAGGATACCTCGCTATTATCAGTAAAAGTGAAATCTTACTACTTCTTATCGGTTCTATTTTCGTTATCGAGACACTCTCTGTTATTTTACAGGTCGGTAGTTTCAAACTCCGTCAAAAACGTGTGTTTCTTATGGCCCCTATCCATCATCACTTTGAGATGAAGAACTGGGCTGAGAACAAGATCATCGTCCGTTTTTGGATTATTGCGGTTCTCTCAAACATCCTTGCTCTTATCACTCTAAAAATCAGATAAATACTTTTTTAGGGTCTCTAAGCTTCCTTTCAGTACCCACTAGCTATAATTTCGCTCTTTAATTAATGGCCTGTTAGCTCAGTCGGTAGAGCAAGTGACTGAAAATCACTGTGTCCTTGGTTCGATTCCGAGACAGGCCACCACTTAATTAAAGACTTTTATCAAATGGCCTGTTAGCTCAGTCGGTAGAGCAAGTGACTGAAAATCACTGTGTCCTTGGTTCGATTCCGAGACAGGCCACCACCTTTTATATCAATTTCCTTAAACTGTTTACAAAATAAATTAACTTTTTGATATAATAACTATATATTTGTATTAATATTATTTGGGGCTGACCTGGTTTCGACGGGATCTGGTGGCTCTCAACTGCATGTCGGACTGAGCAACTCCGTTACACGGCTCACAATTGCTTAAACGCAAACAATACAAATTATCGCCCAGCTTTAGCAGTAGCTTAAGTTTTATCCCCTCGTAAGAGGCGGGCTGCTTCACTTGTGGATTCTAAATAAGCAAGATTTTGAAGTATAACCCTTTATTTAGATATATCATGAGTCTGTCTCAGCTCATGACGAACTCTTGAGACTGGTCTTGCGTAGCCTTGCAGGTTGTGTGAAGCAAGATAAGATCAAACAACCTTTCTAAGCATGTAGACGTTGGGAGTAGCCAGGTTTCGGACTGCGGTTCGATTCCGCACAGCTCCACCATTTTTACCTTCAATATGTTATACTCTTTCTAAACAATACAGAGACAATGTATCCTTTGGAAAACGTATTCAATGAAAATCAAAACTATTCTATTTTTCCTTCTAATCACATCGCTACTCTATTCCAAGAGCATACCTCTGTATTTTCACGGCAACACATATTTTAAAGATAGACAACTGTATGAGCTGCTAAATCTTTATGAACCTTACAGCTATGAGTTTTACAAGGATGAACCAAAGATAAATCCAAAAATAGTACCCTTAGCCATAGAGACACTGCAGGATTTCTATAAATCAAAAGGTTTCTATCATGCAAAAATAGTCTCTAAAAGAGAGAAGAACTCTATCGTCATCGATATTTCAGCTAACACACCCATTAAAATAAAAGCAATTAAGATAAGATCTCTTTTAAACATTAAAAATGATATTGGTTTAAAAGTTGGAGAGAGGTTTGATGCGCAAAAGTTCATCGATAGTAAGAAGAAGATAAAACTCCTCTATCAAAATCATGGCTACGCCAATGCTGCGTTTAATACCAAGGCATATATCGATATCAAAAAAAACAGTGCAAAACTGCTCTATGAAGTAACACCAAATCAAATTTGTACATTTGCCAATATCGACATTAACAGCTCCAAACATATCGACAAAAGTATCATCAGATCGCTGCTCTACTTTAAAAAAGGCGATATATATTCACCACACGCCATAGAGAGAAGTTACAAAAATCTTTATGCCTATGATGGTATATCTCAAGCCATCATAAAAACACACATCTATAATAAAAAGGATGTAAATGTCACTATTAATATTCAAGAGACAAAAAAACCGATTCGATTTCAAATCGGTATTGGAGCTAGTAGTGATGAAGGTCTTACTGCGTTGCTAGGTGTAAAACACAGAAACTTCTATGGCAACTTAAAAACACTCTCACTTGAAACAAGGGTCACACAGATAAAACAGAACATAAAACTCAACTTCACAATGCCTTTGGCAAAAAAGAATATGTTTGGTAGTGAGATCAACTTTGAAAATGAAAACTTCTTTGGATTTAAAGAGAATAGAATTTTAGCTAAAAGTTATTTTTCACAACGGGATGAGTTTAACTGGTTGCAAGAAGCACTTATTGTTGATACATCCCAAAGTTATGCAAGCACCGACAAACTGCTCTTTCCTGAAAAAAGTCTTATCCTTGTCTCGCCAAAACTAAGCTGGAAGTATGATACAAGAGATAAAATTCTCAATCCATCCAAAGGTTATTTTGTAGATACACAACTCCAAGGATCTGTTCTTACTCCTATTTCAAATGCAACATACTATAAAGCTTCTATAGGGGGAGCATATATTTTACCTTTACCTGTAAATATTTTAGCCACGAAGGTCACCATAGGATCACTACATATCTATGATGGATCTGTACCAAACTCCTACAGATTTTTTGCAGGTGGTATGAACAGCAATAGAGCCTACGGCTATAGACTTTTAGGTCCAAGAGATACAAACGACAATCCTACCGGTTTTAATTCTATCATTGAGACTACTATTGAGTACAGGTTTCATATATATAAAAGTTTTCGGGGTGTAGTATTTAATGACAACAGTTTTATTGGACAGACATATATTCCAAACAATACTACAGCTTACTACTCTACTGGATTTGGACTGCGTTATGAAACACCTATCGGTCCTCTTGCCATCGACCTTGGTTTTGATCCAAAAGAGCCTATGAGACAACATGCTCTACATTTTCATGTGGGAGAACTCTTTTGATAAAGTCAACGTACCATTTTTTGCATAGAACGACAGTTACTCTCATTCTTCTTTTGGTTGCTGTGACTATTTTACTGACACACAAATATACACTCGTGTTCTTAGCCCAAAAATTTCTCAAAACCAATCATATTGAGTACTCAAAAGTAGAAGGTACTCTGTTTAACGGCATCATTTTATATGACGTGAACTACAAAAACATCATACGAGCAAAAAAACTACAACTTAACTATAAATTGCTTTCATTTATCGAGTTAAAACCCATCATCAAAAATATTCAAACGCAGCAGCTCTACATAAATATAGATAAACTACCCTCTACAGGTACGAGCAATGATTTTGAACTTGTTCCATTTAAAATTTTAAAACTCAACCTCAACAAAAGTACGATTATCATCGATCAAAAAAAGTACTTTTTCAATTTAACGATAAAAGATCTCTTGTATGATAGAACATTCAATACTGACTATCTTTCTCTAGATCTCAAATCATACTATGTAAACGCAGCCATTCAGGCAAAAATAATCAATAACACCCTTATTGGACACTCCAACAATGTTGTAATCAAACATAAAATACGTCAAGAATATCTCAGTTTTATACAATCTTTTCCAAAATATCTATCTGTTGATATAAAGCTCAACACAAAGAAAGTTGATCTAAGAACACATATTCCCACCTATTCACTCACAGCAGACAAGAACATCACTTTTCATGATCAAAATCTCGATATTGAGTACCTGATCCCTAAAAATATATTTGTTGCTGATACACGATATACCATGGCCTATAAGAACTATCTCTCAACAATTTCTCAAAAAGCCACTTTTAATATTAATGGGGAATTTAATTCAAGCCTTCATACACAATTTCATAACTTTGCAAAGAGCATCCCTGTTAGGGATGTTGATGCAAACCTCTCTGGAGATACACATCACATACAACTTGATGCGAACAGCTCGAACTTTATTTTACATATGAGTTCAAATAATTACAAAAAATACAGAATAAAACTTACAAATCAACAACTAAAACTCTCATTTCTAAATGCTATTCCAGAATTTTTAAAAGAACACACCTTTGCATTTGATTCATACTCTACGCTGCGTTTATCTCCATTATCCATAGAAGGGGTTGTTCATACTGCGGATAAGTTCACCCATATAAATGCTACATACAAATATAATTCCCACTACAAACAAATTGCAGCAGAGATACAACCGATCAAAACCAATCCTCTCTACAAAGAGTATGATCTACACCTCATCTCACCATTTAAACTTAACTACAAACAAAGAGATAAACGCAGCACTTTTCTTGTCGATGCGAATCAGCTTCATGCTTTCATTACAAAAGATGAACAAAACAGACTCACAGGGGATGGCAACTTCACCTCAATACTCTTTACTTTAAACGGAAATATTGATGAAGATATGAATACGAATCTAAAATTGCATACCTCCATCGCATCCATCAAAGAGCTTCTACATGATGTGAACCTTAGCTCAAGCCGTGATAAAACAGAGTATGACGGTAGTGTCAATATCAACTCAAATATTCATTTTAACAAACACTTTTCCATCCAAAGCACCATTAAAGCACCCTACTTAAGTGCGAAAACAGATTCGCAAAATCGATATGTACTCAAAGATGTTCTCTTTAAAACAAGTTACAAACATAAAAAGATCTATATCTATAACTACAAACTCGCTTATAAAGAACAAAAATTTCACTCGAACAATACCTCTGTAATCAATGTTGATCGTAATGTTTCATTTCATATCGATAAATTTTATGTCTATAATAAACTTATTTTAAAAGGTACTATAGATCCGCTAGAGAGTCGAATGAAATTAAATTTACATAGTGAAAAATTTCATTTTAAAACACGAGATATAGATGTAAATGCCAAAACAAATATCAATATAGATGTTACAAATACACAAAAGCAAGTCATTGACGGAAATATTACACTTTTAGGTGGAACTATCTCTTACCAACCGCAACACGATTATGCTATATCTGACGACGATATTATCATTGTTCAAGATATTCAAAAACAAAAGCAGAATAATCTCTTTTTAAATCTACATATAAATGCGGATAAAGCCATTCGATACAAAATAAAAGATATTGATGTCCATTTTATACCAAAGATAACTCTCAAGAAAGTGGCAGGAGATAAAATTAAAATATATGGAAAAATCATTGTTCTCAACGGTTTTATAATGGCAAAATCAAAAGAGTTTACCTTTGATAGAAGTGAGCTGATATTTTTAGGAGAAAAGCATCTCAATCCAGAGCTCAATATTAAACTACACTATCAAACCGTTGACTATAAAGATATAATCATACGAATCAGCAATACACTGAACTCTCCAGTACTCATATTTTCTTCAAATCCAGCAATGAGTCAAAATGACATCATGTCCTATATTCTATTTGATGAACCGGCAGATACTCTTTTTGACAACTCTTCTCAAGTCAATAGAACATCGATTAACTATCTCTTGCTTGGTACTGGAATCAAAACGATATTTAATCAAACAACTGGAATTCATGTGGATACGCTCAATATCTTAAATAACGAAAATGGAACATTGGGTTATGAAATAGGAGCACGTTTAAATAAAAAAGTAAGAGTTGTATATAAAAATGATGTTACTTCAAGTATGATACTACAATACAGTTTGGGAAAATCTGTACGAATTGATGTTGATGTTCATGATACAGGACAGGGAGTATCTTTTATATATACAAAAGATTTTAAAGGTTTTTGATGGTGCTCGATACTGGATTTGAACCAGTGACTCCTACCTTGTCGAGGTAGTACTCTACCACTGAGTTAATCGAGCAATAAATTGAGTTGAAATTTTATCTAAACTTCCTTAAATTAATTTTTTTTATTAAAAGATTTATTTGATTTTTTTAAATAAAATTTAATTATTCATAATATTAAAAAAATTCAGAGGAGTTTACTTTTAATTTAGGTTTATACATTGTATAATTTCACCCTAGAAATGATACGTCTTAAAAAAGTATCAATTAATATGTACCAGAAGGTAAAATATGAATGTAACAAAAGAGTTAGAAGATTTAGGACTAAAGAGTGTTGGTGAAGTTTATCACAACATTAGCTTTGATGAGCTAAAAGAGCATGAACTTAAAAATGGTGAAGTACATGAAACAAGTAGCGGAGCGGCTACTGTTGATACAGGCATCTTCACAGGTCGTAGTCCAAAGGATAAATACTTTGTTGACCGTGAGCCATCGAACAAGTATATCGCTTGGGGTGATGTCAATCAAAAAATCAGTGAAGAAATCTTTGATGAGTTATTTGAGCTTTCACTCAAGCAACTTTCTGGAAAAGATCTTTATGTTACAGATGTTTACAGTGGTGCAAGTCCTGCTTCTAAAAAATCTATCCGTTTTATCACAGAGATTGCATGGCAGTCACACTTTGTTAAAAATATGTTTATCCGTCCAACTGAAAAAGAATTAGAAACATTCAAATCAGACTTTACTGTGCTTAATGCATGTAAAACAGTAAATGAAAGATGGAAAGAGCATGGTATGAACTCTGAAGTATTTGTTCTTTTCGACATTGAAAGAAATCTTTGTATCATCGGTGGAACATGGTATGGTGGTGAATTGAAAAAAGGTATTTTTTCAATGATGAACTACTGGCTTCCACTTGATGGCAAGCTCTCTATGCACTGTTCAGCAAATGTTGGAGAACGTGGTGACACTGCACTCTTCTTCGGTCTGAGCGGAACAGGAAAAACAACTCTCTCTACAGATCCACATCGTGCACTTATCGGTGATGACGAGCATGGATGGGATGATGACGGTGTATTTAACTTCGAAGGCGGATGTTATGCAAAAGTTATCAACCTTAATGGAGAAAATGAACCAGAGATCTTTGGTGCTATCAAAAAAGATGCGCTTTTAGAAAATGTTGTAATTGATGAAAAAGGTGTAGTAGACTACAGTGATGATTCAAAAACTGAAAATACTCGTGTTTCATACCCAATTGAGCATATAGCAAATCATAAACCAGATCTAATGGCAGGTCATCCTGAAAATATTATCTTTTTATCTGCAGATGCATTTGGTGTTCTGCCTCCAGTATCAAAACTTACAAAAGAACAGGCAATGTACTACTTCCTAAGTGGATACACTGCAAAAGTTGCAGGAACTGAACGTGGTATCACTGAACCTGTTGCAACATTCTCTGCATGTTTTGGTGAAGCATTTATGACACTGCACCCAACAGTTTATGCAGATCTTCTTGGTAAAAAGATAGATGAGCACAATGTAAATGTTTATCTTGTGAACACAGGATGGACAGGTGGAGCATATGGTGTTGGTAAACGTATGAGCTTAAAAGACACTCGTGCTTGTATTAATGCTATTCTTGATGGTTCAATTAATGAGAGTGAATTTGACACTACAAAAACATTCCGTCTACAAGTTCCTAAGACTTTAGGTGATATCAATCCTGACCTTCTAAATCCTAGAAATGCATGGGAAGATAAAGAAGCATTTGATAACGCTAGAGATGAACTAGCTCAAATGTTTATAGAGAACTTCAAAAGATATCAAGATGCAGACAGTCAATTTGACTTCTCAACTGCAGGTCCGAAAATAGAAAGCTAAAAGCTTTCTATTTCTTTTTTTTCTTCTTCGTTACTCTCTCCATATAAAGCCAAACAGCTCCACCGATTGTTATAAGAATTACAGGTGCAAGCCATTTATTATCATTTATAAATAATGCAAACTTACTTAAAACCGCACCAAAATAATAACTGCTCAGTCCAAATGCCAAAGCCCATATTGCAGCTGCAAAAAGATTTAAAACAGCAAACTTTTTAAAATCATACTTTGTTAAAGCTATAGCAATGGGCACAACTGTCTTTAATCCATATATGAATTTTTGAATAAAGATAACCCAATCACCATTCTTTTTCATCAAGATATGTGCTAATGCCAATTTTCTTCGATGTTTACGCAGCCCCTCAACCATCATTGTTTTTTGATAGCGTGTAAGCCAAAAAAGTAGAACATCGCCCAAAGCGTTTGCACTAAACGCAACGGCTATAGAGAGCGTCAAGTCCATTTTTCCCATAAAACTAAGCACTCCTGCAGCTACCAAGCCCACAAAACCACCACCAAGTGAATAGATGAACAGTCCTATATATCCATATGTTGCTAAATTACTAAGTGTATCTTCCATAATTATCCTATAATTTTTTAATTTTTGTTATCTCGTCACGAAGTCTTGCCGCTTCTTCAAAATTTAACTCTCTAGCAGCCTCTTTCATCTTAATAGAGAGCTCTTTTATGATAGCTTTTCTCTCACTCGCAGGAATTTTATCCATCTTTTTATTTTTTTGATAGATACCTCCATGATCTTCAAGTTTTAGATTTTCATCTAAAGTTCTTTTAGTCGTTGTTGGAGTTATTCCGTGTTTTTTATTATATGCCTCTTGCAGGGCACGTCTGTCATTGGTCTTGTCAATAGCTCGCTGCATAGAACCTGTCATCTTATTTGCATATAAGATCACTCGTCCGTTCTCATTTCTCGCACCACGTCCGATGGTTTGGATGAGTGCCGTTTCACTTCGTAAAAAGCCCTCTTTATCTGCATCTAAAATGGCAACCAAAGATACTTCAGGAAGATCCAGCCCTTCACGTAGTAAGTTGATCCCGATAAGAACATCAAACTCTCCTAAACGCAGTGAACGTATGATCTGATTTCTTTCGATAGTATCTATGTCAGAGTGCATATACTGTACTTTTATTCCAAGGTCTGCAAGGTATTTGGTAAGTGCTTCTGCCATCTTTTTCGTAAGTACCGTGATAAGAACACGTTCATCTTTTTTTACAATACCTTTGATCTCATCATGTATATCTTCAACTTGATTATCTGAAGGTTTAATCTCTATTATCGGGTCTAGCAGTCCGGTAGGACGTATGATCTGCTCTGCTTTGACTGCCGACATATCAAGCTCATACTCTGAAGGAGTAGCTGATACAAAAAGATAATGTGGTGCTTTGTTTATGTACTCATCAGCCTTTAGCGGTCTGTTATCCAAAGCACTCGGCAGACGAAAACCATAATCAACCAATACTTCCTTTCTTGCCCTATCGCCAGCATACATACCGCGATACTGAGGAAGAGAGACGTGGGATTCATCCACGATCACAAGATACTCTTTATGGTTCTGCTCAAAATAGTCAAGCAAAGTAAAAGGGGCCTCTCCCGGTTTTTTGTTCGTCAAAAGTCTAGAGTAGTTCTCCACCCCTTTACACATTCCCGTAGTTTGAAGCATCTCCAGATCAAACTCTACACGCTGTTTCAGACGTTGGTACTCTACAAGTTTTCCCTCTTTTTGAAAGTATGCAAGTCTCTCATCAAGCTCCTCTTCGATGCGTTTAATAGCAACGGCCATCTTCTCTTGAGAGACACTGAACTGTGACGTGGCATAGATAGTTACACTTTTATGCTCTTCAAGTTTTTTATTATCAATAACATCAAAAGTGTATATTGCCTCTATCTCATCACCAAAGAATTCAACCCGTATCGCTTCTTGCTCAAAATAGGGAGGATATATATCTATGCTCTCACCATTGACACGAATATGTCCAGAGTCAAAATAGCTGTCATTACGAGAATATCCCATCTCCACTAAACGCAGCAGCAGTTTCTTTTGTGCTATCTCATCACCAACTTCAAGTACCTGCACCATATTTTGGTACTCCTCAGGATCTCCAAGACCATAATTTGCAGAGACCGATGCTATAACGATAACATCATCATAAGAGAGAAGATTTGCAGTAGCAGATAAACGCAGTCGCTCCAGTTCATCGTTAATAGCACTGTCTTTTTCTATAAAAAGATCTTGACGAGGTATGTAGGCTTCGGGCTGATAGTAGTCATAGTACGAAACAAAATACTCAACGTGATTATTAGGAAAGAACTGACGAAACTCTGAGTAGAGCTGTGCCGCTAGTGTTTTGTTGTGCGTCATGATAATGGTTGGCATTTTGACATTTTCAATCACACGTGCCATAGTATGAGTCTTTCCACTTCCAGTTACACCCTCAAGCGTTTGGTAACGATTCCCGTCCAGTATGGATTTACTTAGTGTTTCAATGGCTTTTGGCTGGTCACCTGCCGGTTTGTAAGGTGATACGACTTTAAATTCTGGTTTCTTTTTCATTGATGAAATTATAGCTAAAAGGAGTGAATAAATTAGCCATATACGCATCATTTCTCACATTGATTTTACATTGTAAATAAAAACTAGTATAATGTCGCCTTATTTACTTTATAAGGATATCTCTATGATTAAAAAAATACCTTGGTGGCTTGGCGGTGTATTAATGGCCTTACTACTACTTTTTACATTTTCTGTGTTAGGCGCTAACAGACCTATCGGTGCTTCAACGTATGTTCCGTACTTTGCAGGAATAATTTTTGATTTAGATCCGGATAAATATACTTATTTAAAAGAGATACATAATCCCGGTTCATGGGAAGGTGTAATGCTTTTAGGTGTTTTATTTGGCTCTTTTTTAAACGCAGTGTTTGTTACAAAGACTTTTCGTTTTATCATTGTACCTTCAGCATGGAAAAAATATAAAAACAATTCTATTAAATCAAGACTTTTTTGGAGTTTTGTCAGTGGTTTCTTTTTAATTATTGGTGCAAGACTTGCCGGAGGTTGTACAAGTGGACACTTCCTCAGTGGTATGACACAGACTGCATTTAGTAGTATGATCTTTGGAGCTGTCGTCATGATCAGCCTTATTGTAACAGGAAAATTATTTTATAAGGACAACGCAGATGTATGATAAAGACACAAGCATGTTTGACAGAATTTTAAGCATGTTCCAAACAGTACAAAATGAAGGACATGGTTCTATTTTACTTGTTTTTATAATTGGAATGGTATTTGGATCAATCATTCAATATACAAAAGTTCATAAGTTTGAAAAAATTGCAGGTTTCTCTATGCTAAAAGATACTGTAGTTCCTAAAATGCTCTTTTTAGCTATAGGGCTTGCGAGTATTGGTCTCTATTTTATGATTCAACTTGGTTGGGCATCATATCACGTAAAACCAATTACTTTAGGTGGTCTAATCATTGGTGGTACTCTTTTTGGTATATCTATGGCGATCTTTGGAAAATGCCCAGGTACAGGACCAGTTTCTGTAGCAGAGGGAAGAGTTGATGTTATGGTCGGTGCACTTGGTGGGATATTCGGAGGTTTAGTCTTTACACTTTTTTATGACCAGTTAAAAGTTATCATGGGACCAAATTTAGGAAAACTAACATTAAATGGATATTTTGAAAACCATCAAGCTCTTTCAGTATTAATCTTTGGTTTAGTTTTAGTTGCTATCAGTATTGCTATTCCGCTTCTTGAAGAGACGGATGAGGATGACATTGGGTATCAAAATTAATTTTTTGATGCCTTATCCACTTTTCCCAACTTTCTACTCACATAAAACCCCACCACCAACAATCCAATACTCACTGCATATATAAAAGAATAACTCCCTACAACCTTCAACATAACACCACCTAAAATAGGAAAAAATAATCCCAAAGAAGTGATATTTGTCTGTAGTGCCGTATATATCGGACGTTTATCTTCAGGAGCTATTTCTATGACCATATTCATTCCCGAAATATTGAATCCATCAAGAGCTATACCAAAAAGAAAGAAAATAGCAGCATAAGCATAAACCTCTTTTGCAAATAACGCTATAACAAAAGCACAGATCATAAATATGAAACTTAATGACAACATCTTCTCATAATTATCTATTCTTCTCCATAAAAAAGTACTACCGGCAATACTTCCTAACATTTGAATAGTGATAAATCCACCCAACATCCAACCTGTTAAAGTAAAACTATTGTGGGCATTTAAAATAACAAATGGCATAGATAAAAAGTAACTAAAACTTAAAAAAATGGCAATGATCTGTCTCTGTAATCTTTTATCTTGTTTTAAAAGTCCCATTGCATTTGCAATAAAAAGTTTAAAGTTCTTCTCTTTTATAGATATATGCTCTTTTGTGGGTTCTTCGATTGTTATAAACGTTCCAAATCCTATTATCATAAAAACACTGCTCACCATAAACAAGTAAGCATAATTAAGTGGTGCATCATAATTATTTAATACATATCCCGCTACTCCACCACTGATAATTGAAGCAATTGAGCCTGCTATTTGTCTATTGGCCATTGTTTTGCCACGATAGTTTTTAGAGAAGAGTTTTGCCTGCAGCTCTTTAAAGTAGATAGCTCCAAAACCTGCTGTAAAAGAGAAGAAAAACAATCCCAAACCTATGAAAAAAAGTGTTAATGCTTTATTGGAATCCCCTATAAAATAGATACTCACCCCAATGCCGAACCAAGAGATCCAACGAAAGAAAAAAACTTTACTTAGATAAGGCATCACCCTTTTATATGCCTGTGCATGAAATGCAGCATAGAGTTGTATCATAATTGCTCCACCACGTAAAAGTGAAGCAAAAACACCTACTATAACAACACTGTCACTAAAATGGTGTACCATCAATGGTAAAATCGTTGATGGTTCTGCTATGGTAATAGCTAAAGACAGAAAAAAAGCATGTACTACATTTTTAATATTGTTCTTAGCAGAATCTATAGTGAACATTGGAGTTAGGCTTTCTTAAACAATAGTTTCAAACACTCTAAACGCAGTGAAACCATTGGCACTTCTTTTCGATACTCCTTATACTCTTTTGTAAATTTCTTATCGACCTCCATCTCTTCAAATATCAATACCATCATAATGATAAAAAACATCTCTATTGGAGCTACGAAGATAATATACGTAGGTGAACCAAGAAGTAAAGCCCATCCAAGAGGTAAAAGTGTCAAACCAAATAACATTGGATGTCGCATACAGCTGTATATTCCGCTACGTACAAGTCTGTTTGTCTCTAATCGGGGAATATCACCGACCCTACCCTTTGTAAGTTCTCGTCCCCCATTTGCAGCTGCACGAAATGCAAATACAAGTACGACAATACCAAATAAAGCTGTTAAAATATGAAAGCTTATATCTCTAAAGAGAGGATTATCAAAATCATGGTATATTGAGTACCAAGCACCGCCAATAAGCATGATCAGCCACAATACTATACGAACAACAACCGATAAAGAAGTAGCTATTTTTAAGTTCATTTTTCCTCTTTATATCTCTCAATAAATCTAAATATAATTTTAAGTTTTTATAACTATAATTGTATCTTATTTTTTGAGGATACACAATGTTTGACTATTTTCTATATGGCGGACTTACTTTCTTTCTTTCAATGCTTTTTTCCATGGGAGGAGCAGGATCAGGAGTAGCGCTTATACCGATTTTAAATTTTTTAGGTCTTGATTTCACATTTGCTAAAGCAGTCGGACTTTTCGCAGGTGCCTCAACAACCATTACTTCAAGTGTTATGAACATTAAACGAAAAGTATTAGATTTTTCATTTGTATGGCCCATTGCACTTATGATGCTTATTTTTGCACCTTTAGGTGCTTATACCAGCCGTTTTATTGATGAGGGGACAGTAAAATTTCTCTTTATGCTCATGCTTTTTTATAGTGCGTCCATGATGATGTTCGGGAAGAAAACAGCGCTCACTCACATTGAAGGAAAGTTGGTACTTTTTTTCATTGGTAGTCTTGTTGGTTTTCTTTCTGGACTTTTAGGAGTTGGAGGAGGAAATATTCTGATCCCTCTTTTGGTACTTTTAGGTTTTGAAGCAAAAAAAGTTGCCATCACTGTAAGTTTTGTAGTTCCATTCTCGGCGTTAGGCTCTTTTTTCACCTACGCGACCTATGTACCTATGGACTGGCTACTTTTACTCATAGTGGGTATGTCTGCGATTGCAGGTGGCTATATAGGAAACTATCTAATGTATTTTAAATTAGACCAAAAGCAGATAAAGAAACTGATGGCTGTTATTCTCTATCTACTGGCCCTAAAACTGTTATATCATTTTATACAAGCTGTTTAAGAGAGTATCTCCTCGATTGTTACATAATCTCCTACACGTCCTGTCATTTTTTCTACTTCACTGTTGACAGGGAGTGTTGTTTTTCCTGGTCTCCAGTTTGCGGGACATACTTCACCTGTATTTTCAGCATGCTGCCATGCTTCTACTTGACGTAAAAACTCATTAACATTTCTTCCAACTGATGGAGCTTGCACTTCTTGTGCAACACAAATGCCCTCTGGATTGATTAAAAATCTACCACGAAGAGCTATTCCCTCTTCTTCTATCATTACACCAAATGCACGTGTCACTTCACCTTTAGGATCTGCTCCAATCGTTAATTTAAAATCTTTTAAAAGTGGTTCAGTCTCAACGAAACGTTTATGAGAAAATTTGGTATCAGTAGAGACTGCCAAAACCTCTACACCCATTTTTTTAAACTCATCTACTTTTGCATTCATTGCAGCCAATTCAGTAGGACATACAAAAGTAAAGTCTGCAGGATAAAAACACACAACATGCCATTTTCCCTTATAATCCTCACTACTTACGGTTGTATAGTGTCCTGTTGCTGCATCATATGCTTCCATTGTAAACTCTGGTGTTTTTCTTAAAACTAATGTTGAACTCATCATATTTTCCTTTTTTATATTTATTATTTTTTCATCTCTATCCTCTTCTTGAGGAACTACCTTTGTGTTATCACACGCCATAATCTTTTCCTTTTTATAAAAGATAATTTTTATCACTTGAGAATTATAACTTATCTTTGTCTAATAAATAGTTAATAAATACATATATAGTTGTTTCTTGTAATTTGATGGGGTAACTGGAAAATGAATCTATACGCAGATGGTCTCCCTACGTGGACTCGAACCACGAGCTATCCCTTAGGAGGGGACTGCTTTATCCAGTTAAGCGATAAGGAGTTATTGTTAAAATCTGTAAATGTTTTTGGAAAGTTGTTGTTATGAAGTTTAAGTATGGTGCGCCCGACACGATTCGAACGTGTGACCGCTGGTACCGCAAACCAGTGCTCTATCCAGCTGAGCTACGAGCGCACACCATCTCTGTATTAAGAGGGTGAAATTA
>Ga0256843_1000705_pt1 | contig 28054 bp, 24 predicted proteins | sample AlvinellametaG_FD_191572 | JGI IMG/M metagenome (GOLD analysis project Ga0256843, IMG submission 191572) | Pompeii worm associated microbial communities from hydrothermal vent at the East Pacific Rise, Pacific Ocean - Alvinella | ecosystem: Host-associated > Annelida > Integument > Unclassified ... | reverse complement strand
TTTAAACCGGCATATATATTTTGACAAAACAAACCATGATATCGTTTGGTTTGATGAAACTTTGGATACTTGGATGGGCATTTGTCGCGGGTCCGGAGTTTTGGTTAAAAAAAACCGGCGATGGTTAATCAAGCATTATGTTTTGTCGTTAACCGTTCCTAATAACAAAATCAAAGCGGTTATTAAAGCTATAAAATAATTGTCTGATTTTTTCGAAAAACTGTTTTATGATTTTTTGATGTATAAGTAGAAATAATTGCCTGAAATAATAGCGTGTTAGAAATTGATGATATTGGTTTTCTTGGATAGTTTACATACCACCAGCTACAAGCTGGCGGGAATCTGTCCAATAAATTGATTAATAGATAAAGAAAGTGAATAAAATAGATATTTTTGGAATTGTGTATTTAATAATCATGGTTATGTATTCTTTATATATTCATGAGAAAGTTAGTGAAAAAAGAAAAAAAATTGACAATAGAGATGATTTGGACGAAGATAAAAAGTTAAAGAAATTTAAAAAAATAGGTTGTTTATATATTTTTATAGGTTTTGTATTATTCTTTATTTTAATGATAATACGGAGTAGAGTCTTTTCTTGAAATAAGCAATATACAATCCTCGCATACGCTAGCTTTAAGCTAGTGGTAGAAATTATTGCCTGAAATAATAGTGTATTAGAAATTGATGATATTGGTTTTCTTGGATAGTTTATATGAGGCAGTTTCTCAAAAGTGTGAATTATTTGTCATTCCGAATATAGTGAGGAATCTTATATCTTATAATCAACAACTTATATTTTCATTATTATACGAATTGTTTATGAAAAATACTTTTGAGACCGTCTCAGTCGGGGAATTGAATTTTTACAAAAAAATATATTTTACTTCAATTTATCCAAATAATAATCATACAGTGCAAATTGTGACCTTATTTCTTTTTTAGATTTTGGTTTATATTGATTGTCTTGTTTGTCATTAAAAATACGCGCTTTAACATTGTCGTTCCACGAGATATTAAATGTATCAATCAATTCTTTTTTGATAGGTTCATCATAAACCGGTGTGGTTACTTCAACCCTGCGGTCCAAATTGCGTGGCATAAAATCGGCCGAGCCTATAAATATTTTAGCATCTTTGTCGGGCCCGAAAATAAACAAACGCGGATGTTCTAAAAACTTATCGACTATACTGATAGCTTCAATATTATCACTCAGACCTTTGATGCCCGGTATAAGCCGGTTAATGCCGCGGACAATCAATTGCACTTTGACCCCGGCTTGGCTGGCTTTGTATAAGCGGTCAATCATTTTGCGGTCGGACAGGCTATTCATTTTTAGCCGGATCAGAGCTTCTTTGCCTTGTTGTGCCCGCTTGATTTGTTCGTTGATAAGGGCATACATTTTTCGTCTAAAATAATGCGGCGATACTAACAGATGTTTGTATTTGGGAATTTTGTAATTGATGTCAAAAAAGTCAAATACCTTGGCCACATCTTCCAATATCCCTTGATGCGCTGTAAACAATGTGTAATCGGTATAAATTTTAGCGGTTTTTTCGTTAAAATTACCCGTGCTGATAAAGCCGTAGCGTTTGATTTTGCCATGTTCTTCGCGTTCAATCATACATATTTTACTATGCACTTTGATATCGGGCAAGCCAAAAACCAAATTGATACCTTCTTGTTTAAAAAGTTCGGCATATTTGATATTTTGAGCTTCGTCAAAGCGGGCGCGCAGTTCTATTTGCACGGTTACCTTCTTCCCGTTTTTGGCGGCATTGATAAGCGAACTGGCTATTTGTGAATTTTTTGCCAAACGATAAATGGTTATTTTTATTTCTTTAACCTTGGGATCAAGAGCGGCTTCGCGCAAAAATTTAACGACATATTTATAATTATGGTAAGGCGCATATAATAGGTAATCCTTTTCTTTAATCTGCTTTAATATACTGCCGTGCAAAGACAAATCTTTAATAGGTAATTGCGGATATTGTTTATACAGTAGTTTTTTGCGTCCCAAATCGGGGAAGCCCATAAAATCGCGGTGGTTGTGTATGCGACCACCCGGAATCAGGCTGTCCAGTTCGTCAATACCCATTTTTTGTTTTAAAAATTCAAGTGTGTCTTTGGCAATAGCTTCATCATAAATCAGTCGCACAGGCTCGCCTTTTTGCCGTTGCCGGACATAAAAACTCACTTTTTCGAGTATGCTTTTGGTGCGATCGGTGTCTTCTTCAAATTGGGCATCTCGCGATATTTTTATTACATGTGCTTCGATATGGTCGTAATCGAAAATGTTGAAAATTTCATCGAGATTGTAACGGATGACATCATCGAGCAGCATGATATAATTTTTATGACCTTCTTTGGGCAAAACGACAAAGCGCCCCAAGTCGTCGGTGGGTATTTCGACCAAGGCATAGATAGGTTCGTTGATATCATCTTTGATTTCACGTCCTTTTTTCTTACTCATTTTGACGGCCAAATAAACCGATGAATCTTTGATAATGGGGAACTCGGGCAAATCGTTTAAAACTATGGTAACCAAGGAAGGGCTGACCTTGTCAATAAAATATTTTTTTAAAAATTCGCCTTGTGATTTATTGATTTCGCGTTCGTCAATCAGGTGGATATCATGTTGTTTGAGTTCTTCAAAAATACCACGGCGGACACGTCGCATTTCGTTTTGCTGTTTGATGGCTATTTTTGTAATTTCTTTGAGCAATTTTTTAGCTTGACGCACTTCAAATTTGCTTTTTTCGGGAAATTTGCCAAGGCTTATGCGTTGTATTTTGGCATAACGCACTTTAAAAAATTCGTCCATATTGTTAGAGAATATCCCCACAAAGCGCAAGCGTTCGAGCAGTGGCACTTTGGGGTCCGAAGCTTCTTGTAATACACGTTCGTTAAAGGACAACCAGCTGATTTCGCGGTTGATATATTTTTGTTCTATGAGTTGGTTTGACATATTTTTAATTCTTATCATCAAAAATAAGCAATTCTTTTAAAATCAAACTAAAAAAACTTGCCATTGTCAGCATTTTGGATCTTATAATGGCAAGTTTTTGTCAAATAATTATGTGTTTTGATAAATTTAAAACTTCAAGTCCAATCCTAAAATCACATTTAAACCTTGATTAGGAATACCCTTTTCTCTCAACACCGACAGGTTTGAAATATAAGTTTTATTGGTCAAATTATGAACGGCAATAAATATGTCGCCTGTCATTTTTTTATAGGCAAAATGCATTCCTGCATTGGTATTTAATAAGGTATAAGCCGGATATTCACCGTTGCCGGCCGGTGTGCGGGCTTTAAAAAAGTGTTGGAGTTCGAATGACCAATAATACTTTTGTAAGCTACCATGCAAGTGTTTATTGATTAACCGGAATTCGTTTTTCCATTGATCGGCAGGAATCAACGGCAAATAAGTGCCGTCTTGTTTTATGCCGGTCACGGTTTCAAAACTGCTTTTGACATGCAACCAATCCCAAGGATGCGGGTGAAAATGCAATCCGGCTTCGCCTCCATACAAATAAGCGTCATCTTGTTGGTATTGATAAACCGGCAACATATTCATAGGTTGCATAACCGGAGATAAATAGATGTAGTTATATATCTGATTATAAAAACCGTTGACAAAAAATTCGATATGGGTGGTATGATAATCCCAATTGAGATCCACTTGCATATTTTGTTCGTTTTTTAAATCAGGATTACCTATCTCAATGCGACCTTCGTGTTCGCCGTTTGAGGTCAGTTCTGCCAAATTGGGCGCTCTAAAACCGCTGGCGATATTCAATCGCAAGCTCATCCGGTCATTTATTAAATCTTTTTTAAAGCCGAGAGCACCGGTAATACTGGAGAGCTGTTTGCTAAAACCGGGGCGATTTGCATCTACGCTGTCTGTTTTTATATAATGATAATCATAGCGCAAACCGGCTTGCATGGCACCGGTTTCAAAACTGCGGTTGATATTGGTATAAATGCCTGCATTGGCTATATAAGCATTGGGAAGTAATAAATGGATTCCGTAGTTTTTATTATTTTGCAACATACCTTGGGTGCCCGCAATGATTTCCCACCGGTTCATTTTAGGCAGATACCATTTGATGTCGGCATTGACCGTTCGCAGTTGCATATCTATAGAAGCTTGTGCTTGTTTGACCAATTGGCGGCGCACTTGCGAAAAACCGATATTGGTCTTGACGTGGGATTGTTTTACTTTAAAGCGGTTTTTTAAACTGAAATTGTTCGTGGTCAAATCTTGATATTTACCGCTGAACTTATAATGGTTTGGTTCGTCAGCTGTGTATAATGGAATACCGTTTTGGGTATGGTTGTAATTGTAACGAAAATCGCTGCCAAAGGCATTTTTTTTATAACCGATACCTATTTTAATATCATCGGTATGGTTGGCCGAGTTTACCACCCGTTGCCCCGAAGGTATTTGATAATCGCCGTTTAGTTTGTAAGTTTGACGTATCAGATATTGCCAATACTTGCCCGAAGCTTTGACACCCAAACTGTTATGAATACCTTGGGTATTGGTAAAAAAACGGCTGCTAAAATTGTAAGCATGGCTATTTTTTGGTGCATATTTTTCGGGGATCAAATAGATAACACCTCCTAAAGCATCGGAGCCGTAAAGCAGAGAAGCCGGTCCTTTGATGACTTCGACTCCGGCTATGCCGGCAGCATCAATACCCATGCCGTGCTTTTCGCCAAATTGGTAGTTTTCGAGGCGCACTCCTTGATTGTAAACCAATACACGGTTGCCGCTTAATCCTCTGATCACCGGTTTGGCAATGCCGGTGCCGGTGCTTAAATTGGATACACCGGGAATTTGTGCAATCCCTTCCATAATATTTTGAATGCCTTTGCGGTTCATGGCAGCCGCGCTTTTATGGACTACTTTCATTACGTTATCTTTTTGCAATTTGTTGGTGCCGGTTGATACAATGACTTCATCCATTTCAAAAACGGCTTCTTGCATTGGAACTTTAATTTGTTGATGTTTGGTTTTAAAAATTATTTTTTTAGTGACCGGCTTGTAGCCTATATAAGAAAATTGCAAAACAATTTCTTTTAAAGGGATGTGGTCAAAGGCAAAATGGCCGTTCATATCAGTAATAGTGCCTTTTTTGAGTTGCGGACTATAAATGTTTACCCCCGGCAAAGTTTCTTGTGTTTTAGTATCGACTACTGTACCTGATAGGGAGTATTGCGCCCAAATGTTTGAAAAACTACCAATAAAAATTAAGAGTAATATATATTTTTTCATATTGATTCGTTTTTATATTAAATGGATTGAAATTAAAGGCTTAAACCAAATCAATTTATATGTTGTTTTGGTATTATATAAATTCATAGCGTTTTCAATGAAATAAAACATATTTCATCAAAAAAATAAGCCGAAGTAAAATGTTTTAGATATAAACTAAACAAAAATTGGGGGCGCCCTAAGGGCAAAATGACGAAGTTTGAATACGGGAACCGGTGCCGGTAAAAAATCGTTAATCAGGTTGAAAAAAACCGGTTCTTTTACTTTAAAAACAAATGTATTTACTAAAGTGTTAAATTGCAGCTGTTTGTGGAATACAGCACAATAAGCATCGGAAACTTGGCTGAAATCAAAATGATTATGCCTGTAAACAATGCCGTGGTTGTTATTAAAAACATGTTCAAGTTGCCATACCGATGGTATTAAAATAACCGATATAAGCAACCATGAAATAATAATATGTTTGTTTTTTTTATACATATTCCGGTTGATACGCAAAATTAGGAATATTTTATAGAAAAACCGCCATTTAAAATAGTTTTAAAAGGCGGTTTTTCGTGTCATTTCAAAAAATGATTAGCGTCTGTTTTTACGTTTGTATTCGTAATCTTTACGCTCGAGTTCATATTGCCGTTTTACGGCTTTTTTAAATTCATTAAACAATTTTCTTACAGCCTTTAAAGGGTCTTTGTCTTCTTCGGCAATTAGCACTTTTTTACTTTTTAAGTCTAACGAAGCGCTGACCGAATAGGTTTTTGATGATTTGTTGACAATGACTTCCAAGGTTAAATCTTTGTCGTATTTTTTAAATAAGTTTTGAAAAAAAGTAACTTTTTCTTGACAAATTTCTTCAAATTCTTTTCTAAAAGGTTCTTCTACTTCTTTAAGGTTTTTGATAATTAGTTTTAGCATAAAATATATTATTCGGTTAATAAATCATTTAATTTTTTTAATTCCCAGCCAAAAGATATGGCCATCAATCCTACGACAAAGATAGCAAAACTGACTAAATAAACAGCACTAAACATACCTATAATAGGATTCATTATTATAAGGAAAGCCAAAGTAAGTGTCAACATACCACCTATAAGTGTCCACCACCAGTTATCAATACCCATGTCTTTCATGACAAATGAAAAACTGATACGGGATATACCGGTAAAAGTGAGCCAAAATCCTAAGTATAAGATTAAAGCTTCTGCGGCTAAACCGGGTTGAAACAGTAGATAAGCTCCTAAGAACATTTCTATCAGCCCGAACATCAAATACCAAATCCAGCCTTTAAATACTTTTCGGTTTCTAACGGCAAAGACAAAATTAAAGCCACCGTAAGCAAATAAACTCCAGCCAAATAATACGGCTAAGCCTGCAAAGGTAGGCACGGGAAAAAAGATCATCGATAAACTTGCTAATATTAATAAGCTACCGGTAAGCACCGGAATCCACCAATGTTTAACGTTTGATTGTAATTTAAAAATTGTTTCCATAGTTTTTGTTTTTTATTAATTATTTTTGTTTATAAATGCACAACAAATATTCCAGAGAGTTAAAACGGACAAAATGTTAGTTGTTTAGGTCATATCGGCAGTTTGATGGTCAGTTTGTCGCTAAATAAAGGTATGAATTTGGTTAAGGAACTCAGTTTTTTTAATAAATTACTTAGAAATAACAAACTTGGGACTTATTTACGGTGCCTTTTGAAAACCAATTTTTTAGGTATTGTAAACCAACCGGTTATTAGCTTACAAATCATACTTTTTAAAATGTTTACTAATCAAGTGAATTTCTTTTTATACTAACCTATTACTCATATCTCCCGTGTATGAAGAACTCATATAGTAATAGGAGCAGTTGTGTTGTTATAAAACGGTAAATGTCTTATCAGTATTTAGCTTTAAAATGATATATACATTGGCATTCCGACATTATTGCCAACCACCCAAGGCACCTAAGAAGCACCTAAGCTTAATACCTATCTGTCATATCTGTTTTATCAATATTAAAAAACGAAAAATATGTTGATATTATACATTTTTATTCATTAACAATTTGCTCTAATGACATGCCACGTGAGCCTTTAATCAGGATACGGGCGTCTTTAAGCCGGTTAAAAATGCCGGAATCTATAAATGCTCGAGTGGTTTTAAATTTGGGATAGTCAGATTGGGTTTGTTCAAAATTTTCTCCTAACAAATAAGCATTGATATTATTATTTTTAGCAAAATCTACAATGGTTTGGTGCTCTTTTTGACTATGAGCGCCCAGTTCAAACATATCTCCCAAAATGGCAATTTTGTTTTTGCCCGGCATTTTGGCCAAGTTTTCCAAAGCAGCTTTCATACTGGTCGGATTGGCATTATAGGTATCCAAAATAATCAGATTACCGTTTTTTTCTATGATTTGTGAGCGCATGTCTTTGGGGGTGTAGTTTTCCAAAGCTTCTTTAATCTCTTGATCGGACAGGTTAAAAAACTTACCCACGGCAATGGCATATCCCAAGTTGGACAAGTTATATTTGCCGGTTAATTGGGTTTGAATACTTATGTTATTGAGTTGTATTTTCAGTTTGTCATCATCACTGATATCTTTGAGTTGCACTTGGGCGCCGGCTTGGTTTTGATAACTAAAACCAAAGGTGTTCAAACCTTGCGCCAGTTCTTTGATTTTGGGGTCATCGGCATTGATAAATGCAGTGCCATTTTTGTTTTTAAGGTGTTTAAACAAGTCTGATTTTTCTTTGGCCACACCGGCTTCATCGTTAAAAAATTCTAAATGTGCTTTGCCTATGTTTGTAATAATGCCAAAATCGGGATCGGCTATTTCCGTAAGCTTTTGTATTTCGCCAAAATGATTACTTCCCATTTCTATGATAGCTACATCGGTATCTTCGGGTATCTCTAATAAGCTCAGTGGCACTCCGATATGGTTGTTCAGGTTTTTATAGGTGGCCGAGGTGTTGTATTTTTGAGCCAAAACGGCATTGACCAATTCTTTGGTCGTGGTTTTACCGTTACTGCCGGTAATACCAATAACGGGCATGCCGACATAGTTGCGATGCAAATTGCCCAATGCTTGTAAAGCTTCCAGCGTGTCATCGACCAAATAATAGCGTTTTTCTTTGACTACATCGAGTTTTTTATCATCGACTACGGCTATATGTGCCCCTTTATCCAAGGCTTCTTTGGCAAAAGTATTGCCGTCAAACTTGTCGCCTTTAAGAGCCCAAAAAATATCACCTTTTTCAACTTTTTTGCTGTTGGTGGTGATTTTAGGATGGTTTACAAATATTTCATGTAAATCTTTAAGTTCTTTCTCCGTCATATTTTTTGATATATTTTTCTATTTTATGGACCATACATTTGTTACCCACATAAAAAGGGACTCGTTGATGCAGTTCAGAAGGTTTGATTTCCATGATGCGTTGTTTTCCATTAGAGGCTTTTCCACCTGCCTGTTCGGCCAAAAAAGCTATGGGGTTGCATTCGTATAACAACCGCAGTTTGCCGTTGGGGTAACGACTCGAATTGGGATATAAATACACGCCGCCTTTAATCATATTACGATGAAAATCAGACACTAACGAACCTATATATCGTGATGTATAAGGACGATCGCCTTCTTCTTCCTGACAATATTTGATGTATTTTTTGATACCTTTAGGAAAGTGGCGGTAGTTACCTTCATTGATAGAATATATTTTACCTTTTTCCGGAAAATGCATGTCGGGATGAGAGAGGTAAAAAACACCCAAAGCCGGATTTAAGGTAAAGCCGTTCACGCCATGTCCTGTGGTATATACCAACATGGTAGAGGTGCCGTAAATGACATATCCGGCAGCTATTTGATTGACGCCGGGTTGTAAAAAATCTTCTTTGGTTACGGGTTGTCCTACGGGACTAATACGGCGGTAAATTGAAAAAATTGTTCCGACCGAAACATTGACGTCAATATTGGAAGATCCGTCGAGTGGATCCATTAACACAATGTATTTGTTATTATTTCCTTTATCTTTACCTACAATATTGATATAGGAATCTTCTTCTTCAGAAGCTATTCCACATACTATTTCGCGGTTAATCAAAGCTTGAATAAAGACTTTGTTGGCAAAAACATCCAACTTCTGTTGTTGTTCTCCCTGTATGTTTTCTTGATTGGCCGCCCCTATGATGTCTACCAATCCGGCTTTGTTAACTTCGTGATTAACTACTTTGGCAGCTAATCTGATAGAGTTAAGTAAACTGCTAAGTTCACCGGTAGAATAAGGAAAATGTGATTGCCGGTCGATGATAAATTCTCCTAAAGTTGTATGTTGTTGCATTGGTTAGATGTTTTATTTAAAAGTGTGTCACGACTTGTATTTTAAAATTCCGCCCGGGGGCACTAATGGCAGAGGCAAACTCTTTATAATGAATGTCAAAAATATTTTCAACGGCCAAATTGATAGAGATATTTTTATTGATATGATAAGTGCCATACCAATTGAGTATATGCCACTGAGGGAAGCCGGTATATTCTCCTGTGGCAGAATCAATTGGCGATTCTTCTATATTATCCACACCGCCAATAATGTCATATTCACTCACGGGTTTGTCCAACATAAATTTATATTGTAAGGCGGTCTCCAAATTATCTTTTTTGAACGTCAGTTTGGTATTGCCATACACCGGCGGAATAGAAGGCAGGGGACGTTGTTGGTCCAACATACGGCCTTTGGTATAAAAAATACCACCGCCAAGCAACCAACGGCGATTGATTTTACCGTCAAATGTTAAAGAACCGCCGTAAATTTCAGCATCTCCGGCATTGACGTTGGCATAGGTTTCAACCATTTCGCCATTGTATAAAATTTGTGTTTGTCCCGGCACTAATTCAAACCTGTCACGGGCAATATAATGATATAGGTAGGAATAATAACCATCAATGGTAATGTTGAACTTTTTGTGGTTAAAAAAACGGGTGACAGCCATTTCTCCATTATAAGCATATTCAGGGTCTAAATAGATGTTAGGCACCACCACTTTTCCGTGTTTTTCGCGTATTTTGCCAATATCATCTACATTGGGCGATCTAAATCCCGATGAGGCCAATAGGTTAATTTTCCAATTTTCGGGGGTATATATATAGCTGATATCACCGGTAAAAGCAAAATTTGCCAATTCGTTGATGTTATATGGCAAGGTTATAAAAGTATTGTCTTTCCATATAACACTGACATAAGTTTGTGTAAAACGAATACCCGCATTAAAACTTGATAAGCTGTTTAAGATGTATTTATAATTGGCATACGCGGCAAAACTGGAATAATGGCTGCCATCGTCGGGGTAACGGGTCGGCACGGGAGGCCCGTCATTGTAGCCGGTGATTGTATGACCGTCAACTATCAATTCTTTACTATAGGCCTTTGATTTGACTTCATTATAAGTCATTTCCAAACCGTATGAGAATATTTTAGATTTTGAAAAATGCGTATTAAAGTCGGCGTTTAGAGAATATACTTTGATATTTTCTTCTTGATATTTTCGGGTCAGACTGCCGAATTTTCTTGATATACGGCTTTCGTCCATATCTTGGTAAGCTAGGATGATTTTGGCTTTTTTTAGCCATTTGCTATTAAAATTGAGCCAGAGTTGCGGCGAAATTAAAAGTCTTTTAGCAGGGCCGTAACGCCATTCGGCATATTTTAGTTGACCGTTTTTAGTTTCGGTGAGTTTATCAAAACGATTGATTTCGGAAGTTAAGTTCAGTTGTGTTTCAAAAATAAATTCATTGTCATTGCCAAATCCGTAAACTGTTTTGTTGAAGAAATCTTTTTGTTTAAATCCGGTATTAGGTTGTAAAGTAGGATCGGCGTTTTCAACGGGTTGGTCATTATAATAAGTTTCGGTATTGTTTGAAAATAAAGGCACAATTCCCCAATTGTCATAGCCATGAGGTCTGTTGCCGCCCATTCTTATATTACCAAAGTCGTTATAAGAAAGGGTAAATGTGGTTGCCCACTTTTTAAAACTCAAATCGGTATTAAAATGAAATGAGGTTTCATTGGTGGCACTGGCATAACGGGCAATGGCACCACCGGAGAGTTTTTTATAGTTATTGATGACCGGAGTTTTGGTATAAAAATTTATAACACCTCCCAAAGCATCGGAACCATAAATAGCCGAAGGGCCATAAATAATTTCGGTTCTGTCCAATATCAGCGGATTGATACTGATAGCGGTATGCAAATGACCGGTGCGCGAAATGGCGTTGTTGAGCCGTATGCCGTCAATAACCAATAAAACGCGATTGGCTTCAAGGCCGCGAATAATAGGGCTGCCGGCGCCTCCCTGTGTTTTTTGAACTACAATATCTCCTGACTGTTCCAACAAATCGGCGGCAGTGCCCGGTTGCACCTTTAAAGTTTCGTTGTAATCAATCACTTTAACCTGTTTGGCTATAGATTTTTTCTTACTCTTGGTGCGTGATACCGAGAGAATGACATTGTCCAGTTTTTGGTATTTTTTGACCAATTCGACGGTAAAATTATTTTTTAAAATATCTTTTTTTAGAGTTTTAAAAGTTTCATATAGCGGATGTTCAAATATAATGGTATCCTTTTTCTTGAAATTCCGGATATTGACAACGCCTTCGTCGTTGGTATGAAAAATATATTTATTGTCGGTGCTTTTTACCGTTACATTCTGAATGGGAAAGGTTGTTTCCATGTCTATGACAACTATGTTTTGCGCCCAAACTTTAGCGGTAATAACAGATAAAAACAGATAAAAATAGAGTAGTTTTTTTTTCATAGCTTTCCGGTTGCAACAAATTTACAATTTATTCGTAAATCTGATTAAGGATTTTTATAGATTTAGGCCAATTAAAATTTGTAATATGTTGCTGATAATATTTTAAGATGATTTCAATAAGTTTTTGACGGTCTTTTTGAGTTATTTTTATATTTTTTGCAGCAAAAATTGTGCCTAATAATTGCTTTAGCCATAAACTATCTGCTTGATTTAAATGGGCGCTCAAAGGCAGTTGGTCGGTAAAACGGGCATTTTGCATATCGAAGTATGTGCCCGGAGTTTGTAAGTCGGGGTAAAAACCTAAAAATTGTGTAAGCTTTAATAAAAAAATCAAATGAAAATCGGGGTGAAATTTTTCTTGGTCTAATCGTATAAAACTTTGGTAGATAAACCGAAATAAAGCGGCATCTGCTTGTTCGTTTTTGAGACTTTCCAAAAGCACTTCTCTTAAAAAAGTAGATACGTTTAATTTGTCAAAATGGGTATTAATCTGTTTATAATGATATAGCAAACGGGCTTCACGCAGATGTTCCAAACTGTCTTTGTTTTTATAGTCAAAGGTTATTTCGAGTAAAGCATTGGGTTGAAATAAGGCTTTTTTTGAACGGGCTTTTTTGCCTTTAAAAAAACCTTTGATATAAAAAGATGTAAACCCTGTTTGTGCCGTATAGGTCTTTACAATAGCATCGGCATCGTTGTATTTTATAACGGCTAATACAATAGCAGGGGTAGAGACATTCATTATTTGATGACCAAAATTTTGGTGGTTTGTGTTTTGGTGCCGTCTTCGTTGGTAATCAGTGCAATATAAACACCACTGGCAACTTTATATTTGCCAAAGGCCGTTAAATCCCATTGTATGCTACCGCCTTTTGATTCGGTTTCATAAACCAAATTGCCTTCTACATCTACAATTTTGACATTAACACCGGTAATCAAACCGCGGATGGTTACAAATTGGTGTTCTTTTTGATTGGCGGGATTGGGAAAGGCATAAACATCGTCCATATTGTCGCCGCCTTCGGTGGCAAAACCTTTGTAGCCGACCAAACCTTGCAGCGTGGCAAAATATACCATGCCGTTGCTGCCGTCTATGGCAATGTCATAAACGTCATTGGAAGGTAAAGGGCTGTTATCTTTGGTAAAATGATAAATGGTTTTGGTGCCGTCTTCGTTAAAATAATAGACGCCGCTTCCTAAGGTTGCAATCCATTTATTATTAGAACCATCCACTTTTATTTTGGTGATATTTTGTCCTTCCATCAGTAGTTGGACGGCATCTTCATATACTATTTTTATGGGTTTGAATTCGGTATTGGGATTGTCAAAAATATCGGCGGGATTGGATAAAATGCGTAAGCCGTCGTTGTTGCCTACCCATAATACATTGTCTTTGTCTAAATCCATGGTTTTAATCAAGGGATAAGCGCTGGGATGCAAGCCGTTTTTATTAAAGGTTGTCTGTCCGGTTTTGGGATTATAGCCTAACAGTCCAAAATATTCGGTAGCTATAAATAGGTGGTCATCGTCATCTATCAATAAATCGGTGGTGCCTCTAAAATGACTAAAATTGGTAAGAATGTTAGATAAATCAACGGTTTCCCAAGTATTGTCGGGTTTTAATTTGAGTAAATACGGATTGGGGGTATGTGTTACCCATAAATTATTTTGAGAATCAAAATCGATGTCAAAAACCCTGACACCATCTGTTTCAAGCATGGTTAACGGACTGTTATTTTGATTAAAAATCCGGTCTATCTGATTGTCTTTTATACGTATCAGACCGTTTTTGGCTGAAGCGAAATATACTTCGCCGGTATTGGTCGGGTTGATTTTTACAAAACAGACATCACTGATATTAAAATCTTCATAAGGAATATTAATCCAAGCTTTATTTTGATAAGAACTCAAACCTTCGCGGTATATGGGGTAAGGATTTAGCCCGCGCATATCGCCGTAGGACATCCATAAAATACCGGTGCGGGCATCTAAACCATAGGCATGATTACTTAAAGGACAATCGGGATGAATGCTTTCGAAACTGACCTGATTAACAGGACTTTTAATAATACCTTGTTTTTTGGTGCCTATAAATATATAATCATTGAGATCTACAGCATCGTAAAAATAATCTCCGGGGAAAAGATTGTCAGGGAAACTTTGTTGCAAAATCAAATCTTGATTATAAACTTTGATACTGTGAGCAAAACGGATATTTAAATATTGATTGATTTTTAAGCCGCTTATGGTTTGATTAAAGCTTAACATTTCTTGAAAACCGGAATTGGTAATCTTAAAAATCTTTTGTCCTAAAACACCTATTAATTGTTGTTTAAAAATTTGTAAATCAGCCCAATGCGAGTTGTTGTCTATTTTAGTCCAAACCGTTTGATCAATCAAATTATCTTGCATATCGGCACGGAACAAACCCGCAGAGGTAGCAGCATAGATTTTTTGATTAAAAATAGCGACACTTTTAACATTGGCATAGCCCGATGTATCATTAAAATAATAGGTGTCGCCAAATTCGTTCCGGTTCAAATCATAGACGCTAATGCCATATTTTGTAGACAAATACAGTAAGTCCCCATCTGCAAAAATGCTGTTAAGTTCCTTTTTGTCCAAGGGTATAAAGGTGTTGTAGGAAAGTTCCGGCGATTTAAAAACGTTTTTTTGTTGATCTACAATTTCAATCAGACCACCTTGATGAAAAACAAAAAGTTTTTTTAAGCCTTCATGATAATAAAAATTGGAAATATTATCACCGGATAAACCGTTGATGCTCGAAATTTTTTCTATTTCGCCGGCATCATCATCATAGATAAACAGAGCATTTTCGGCTTGAGCATAAATTTTATGGCCGGTATTTTGTAAATGTTTGATCTTTAAATAAGAAAACATATCCACCCAAGCATTGTTTTGTGCTTTGGCTGGTAAAACTCCCCACAAAATAATCCCTATAATAAGGACAGGCCATTTTAGTCTCATCAATTTAAATTTTTGTTAGTCAAATATAAACGAAAAATATCAATTATTAGTGTGCCGTTAAACCGGCTCTTTTTAACAGGGCATCTACTTTGGGTTCGCGACCGCGAAAGGCTTTGTATAAATCCATAGGATGGCGGGTGCCACCTGCAGCTAGCAATTGTTTAAATTTTTGTGCCACTTCCTTATTAAAAATGCCTTTTTCTTTAAAAAATTCAAAAGCATCGGCGTCTAATACTTCGGCCCATTTGTAAGAATAGTATCCGGCAGCATAGCCTCCCGGAAATATATGGCTGAAGGCCACACTCATATTATTGGCAGGGTGATAAGGCAATATTTGAGTTTTGGCCATTTTTTCTTTTTCAAATGCAGAAACATCTGTATGGGTTTGAGGATCAAATTGATGATGCCAGCCCATATCCAAATATCCGAAACTCAATTGGCGGTTGGTGGCGTAACCTTCCATAAATTGCAGGCTTTTTTTAATGCTTTTTATATAGTTTTCGGGGATGGATTCACCGGTCTGATAGTGTTTGGCAAACAAATCCAAAGCTTCTTTTTCATAAGCCCAATTTTCCATAATTTGCGAGGGAAGTTCAACAAAATCCCAATAGACATTGGTGCCTGACAAACCGGGATAAGTGGTTTGCGCCAGCATGCCGTGTAAGGCGTGACCAAACTCATGAAACAGGGTGGTTACTTCATTAAAATTGAGCAATGCTGGTGTGTTGTCTGTCGGGCGTGAAAAATTGGTGACTATGGATATATGCGGCCGGGCATTGACACCGTCTTTTTGCCATTGTGGTTTATAAGCGGTTTTCCAAGCGCCTTGCCGTTTGCCCGGACGGGGATAAAAATCTGTATACAGAATGGCTAAAAAGTCATTTTTATCATCAAAAACTTCAAAAGTTTTAACCTCCGGGTGGTATTTGTCTATTTTGTCCGTTTCTTTAAAAGTCAATCCGTATAATTTGCGGGCTATGTCAAAAATACCTTGTAAAACCTGTTCCAAAGGAAAATATACTTTGAGTTTTTGTTCGTCTAAATCCAATGTTTGTTTCTTGAGGATATTCATATAGTAAGAAACATCCCATTTTTCTAATGTATCAATACCGTCTTTACGGGCTAATTTTTTTAGTTGCTCCAAGTTTTTTTGTGCTTGAGGATAAGCCGCTTGGTAGAGTTGGTCTAAAAAATTAAGAACTTTGTCAGGATTTTGTGCCATACGTTCTTCCAAAACATATTGCGCATGCGTGTCATAGCCTAATAGCCGGGCTCGTTCTTTACGTAAGCGGGCAATGTCTAACACTATTTGACTGTTGTTATTGTCATTGTTTTTAAAACTTCTGGCACCGTAGGCCAAGGCCATTTCTTTACGCAGCTCACGGTTTTTGATATACTTCATAAACGGTACATAGGAAGGCGCCTGCAGTGTAAACAGCCAGCCTTCTGTTTTTTGTTCTTGTGCCAAGCGGCGGGCGGTTTCTTTGTATGATTCGGGCAGCCCTTCCAGTTTGGTTTCGTCAGTTACGACCAATTTGTAAGCATTGGTATCGTTGAGCAGATTTTTATTAAATTGTAATTTTAGACGGGTTAAGTTTTGATCTATTTTTTTTAATTGATTTTGCTTTTTTTTGTTGAGATCAGCGCCGTTTCTGACAAAACTTTTGTAGGTTTTATCCAATAACATCTGTTGTTCCGTATTTAAAGTTTCCGGTTTTGTGCTGTTTTTGACCGCTTTAACCCGTTTAAACAGCTCTTGGTTTTGCCAAATATCATTATAAAAATCATTTAAAACCGGTAAAACTTCTTCGTTGGCTTGTTGCCATGCCTCATTGGTTTCGGCCGAATTGATATTCATCAAAATATTTTGCACTATAGAGAGTTGCATGCCCGAAAACTCCAGAGCTTCTATGGTGTTTTTAAAATCGGGTTGTTCCGGATTGTGAATTATTTGATCTATTTCTTGACGGGTTTGTTTTATTAATTGCTGCACGGCAGGTTTAAAATGGTCAGGTTGTATTTGTGAAAAAGGAATAGTATCCAAATAAGTATTAAAATCTGATAAAAGCGGATTGTGTTTCATAATTAATGTTTATATAATTGTGTTTATTCAAAGAAAATTAACAGTCCAAGTCCAATGAGCACCAGTCCGAAAGTTTTCAAAATATAAGGTTCATAGCGTTCATACCTTTTTTCTATAACCGGATTGGTAAATACTACCGAGACCAATGCAAACCATAAAAAAGTGACGCTAATAAGCATTATACTAATGCCTAAAAGAACCCATGCGGGGACGTTGGGTGGAATCAACAAACTGAAAATACTCAAAAAAAACAAAGATGCTTTGGGATTTAGAACATTGGTAATAAACCCTATTTTAATGGCTTCGGATTTGTTTAGATGCTTGCCGGCATTTGATTTGAAATCAATTGGTTGTTGTTTAGATCTTAAAGTTTTTATTCCCATATATATAATGTATAAGGCGCCTAAAATTTTGACAATTTGAAAAATATTTTGGTTTTTTTGTAAAAGATAAGCGATACCGGCCACAGAGTATAAAATATGAATACCGATTCCCATACTGATGCCCAAGCTTGTGTAAATGGCTGTTTTGCGATTGTATTGCAGGGCGTTTTTTAAAACCATGACAAAATCGGGGCCGGGGCTCATTACCGCTAACAAATGCACCCCGAATATTAATGCGAATAAAGATAAATAAGCCACTTTTGTCTATGTTTTTTCAATATCTTTGCAAAGATAAATGATATTTTCCGGCTTTGGATATATGAATAGCAGATTTAGCATATTTTTTAATTTTTTGATGAGAAATAATAAATTAAGAACCTTTTTGTTCTTTTTTATGATTTCCGTTTTGTTATGGCTAGGTTCACAATTAGCCAAAACATATACTCATGTTTTTAATGTGCCGGTGGTCTATAAAAATTTACCAAAAAAATATTATAAGGGTTTCTTGCCTAATGATACATTGTATGTTAAGGCTCGTTTGACCGGATATCGAATATTAAAAAATAAAATAGCGCCACCTGTTTTTTATTTAGATGTTCAAAATAATGATTTGATAAATGAGCAGCAGTGGACGCCATTTACCTATAAAAATCAAATAAGTGAACTGTTAGGTGGTGATAACCGGATTGTAACTATTACTCCGGAATTGATTCATTTTGACATAAGAGCGGTTGATAAAAAAAAATTACCGGTGGTTGCTGATGTCGATTTGAGTTTTAAACCCGGTTTTGCTCCCGTAAAACAAGCCGAACTAAAACCCGACTCCGTTTGGGCTTATGGTTCGTCCCGTGTATTAGACAGTCTTACACAGGTGACAACCCGTCATTATGACATAAACAATATCGGAAAAAATGTCAGTAAGAGATTGACAATCAAAAAAATAAATGGCGTTAAGTTTAATGTGAATGAAGTTGCATATAATTTGCCTGTTTCTGAGATTATAGAAGGGCAGACTCAGGTTAAATTGTATGTTAAGAAGTTACCTTCCGGTTTAAATATTATACTTTTGCCCGAAACCGTAACCGTTAAATACAAATATTTTAAAAGCGATTTGGATCAAATCAACTTAAATAGTCTTAAGGTTTCGGTTTTTTACAAACCTCAAAAAAAATATTGGAAAATAGTATTGGACAGACCGGTTAACGGTATTTTTGATGTGCAATTTATACCTGAAAAAGTTTCATACCTCATAAAACAAACCCATGATTAAAGTAGGATTGACCGGCGGCATAGGCAGTGGCAAAACCACAGTGGCAAAAATATTTGAAAATCTGGGAGTGCCTGTATATTATGCCGATGAAAGGGCTAAATTTATTATGCGAGAGAATGCTGCTGTTAAATCTAAAATTAAGAATTTGTTCGGAGAACAGGCTTATGTTGATAACCGACTGAATGTCAGTTATATTAGCGGCATAGTCTTTGATAATCCAAAAATGTTAAAAAAGTTGGAAGCTATTGTGCATCCGGCAGTCAGACAAGATTTTTTAGATTGGGTCAAGCAGCAAAAAGCCGATTATGTAATAGCGGAAAATGCCATATTGCATAAGACCGGTATGGATAAATTAGTGGATTATATTATAACGGTCACAGCAGATAAGCATGAAAAAATAAAACGCTTGGAAAAACGCGACGGAAAAACAATAGATGAAATAAAAAAAGTAATGAAAAATCAAAATACTGACACTCAATTGTTAAAAAAATCAGATTTTGTTATAGAGAATAATGAAAATTTGGAAAGTTTAATTGATAAAACTGTAAAAATTCATTCAAAAGTTAAAAATAAGTTAAAAAAAGGTTAATTTATATCAAAGTTTCATGAATAATTGTTTTATTTAACATAATTTTGCTTGATGAAAAGAAAAAGTATTATACTTTTGGTAATTTTTATGACCATTTCGGTGATAGGAATTAGAATGATGCAGGTGCAGTTGCGTGAGAATGATATAAAATTGCGAAATCAGCGGTTTTATTATTTAATGAAGCAGATACTTTATGCCGTAACATCCAAGGCGCAAAATTTTGAGTATGACAAGTATTACCAAAAGTTTAAAGATGCTAAGGCGGAGGATACCAAAAACAATATTTACGAATTTGTTTATAAAAAGGAGAATAAAAACAGTGGTGAAGTTTTTGCTTATAAACATTTGGTTTTAGAAAAAGGTATCAATTTGAAATTTCCTATTTCGGAAAGTCAATTTGATTCTGTTTTTGGCAAATTGAGTGTTTCAAAAACCAAAACAAGGTTTTTTAGAAATGGTAAAATTCAGCATAATAATGAATTTAAAAATGCTGAAATTGAAAAAATTGACAATAGGTATTTAGAATCGACTTTTAAAGATATTTCGGTTATTGAACCGATTTATAAAAGAGTTTCCGTTGACAGTTTGCAAAACTGGATTAAAAACGAACTGTTTCGGCGTGGTATCGATTATAAATACGAATTTGGAATCTTAAGCGATGGTATTCTGACTAAGGTGCACAGCAAGCACTTTAAGCCCGACGACCCTCGGTTTAAGTATTATAAGTTTAGAATATTTCCCGATAAATCGGGTTTAACAAAATATGAATTAGTTCTTGCATTTAATAAAAACGAATTGTTTAAGCATGAAAGTATGCGGGTGCAGTTTTTGTCCGACTTACTGATGATGGTTATATTGATTATATACATTTTGACCATTTATTTTATAGTCCGGCAAAAGAAAATATCACAGATGAAGACTGATTTTATCAATAATATGACGCACGAATTTAAAACACCCATTGCCACTATTAATTTGATAGTGGATGCTATGAAAAATCCGGGAGTCATCAAAGATGAAAATCAGTTAAAAACATACTTGGATATGCTTAAACAGGAAAATAAACGAATGCTCAATCAGGTTGAAAGTGTTTTAAGTTTGTCGGTATTAGACCGTATCGACCTTAAAGCAGACAAACATCCGGTTGACATTCATGACATTTTGGATGTCGCCATTCAGCATGTCTCTTTGTTGATTAAAGACAAAGGCGGTGTTTTAAACACAGATTTTAAAGCCGCTAAAACTATGGTTCCGGGAGATGAAACCCTTTTGACTAACGTTTTTGTCAATATCTTGGACAATGCCGTTAAGTATTCAAAGGAACATCCCGATATAACCGTTAAAACATACAATGATAACAAGGGATACATTGTAATAGAAATCAGCGACAAGGGGATTGGCATGAGTAAATCGGTGCAAAAGAAAATTTTTAATAAGTTTTACAGAGAGACTACCGGCAACATTCATAATGTCAAAGGACACGGATTGGGTTTAGCTTATGTGCAAAAAGTAGTGCAGTCCTTTCAAGGAAAGATAACGGTTAAAAGTATCAAGTCTGTTGGTAGCACATTTATAGTCAAATTTCCTGTAATTAACCAAACAAAAGAAAATGAAAATTAATTAATATAGATTAACACAAACAACAATAGAGATGACACAAACAAAAAAGAAAATTCTACTTGTAGAAGACGATATCAATTTCGGTATCATTCTTAGAGACTATCTGAGATTGAACGATTTTGATGTGACTTTGGCGCGTAATGGTATGGAAGGTTTCGAAAAGTTTAAAAAAGATTATTATGACTTAATCATTTTAGACGTAATGATGCCTTACAAAGACGGTTTTACATTGGCCAAAGAAATTAGAGCCCGTAATCAGCAAGTGCCTTTGATCTTTTTGACGGCCAAAACCCTAAAAGAAGATATGCTCAAAGGCTACCAATTAGGTGCTGACGATTACATTAACAAACCTTTTGATTCCGAGGTATTGTTATACAAAATTAAAGCTTTGCTTAACAGAAGAGTGCAACCGGTTAAAGAAGAAAAACCAGAAGCTGTCAAATTTAATATCGGCGATTTTAAATTCGATTCCAAATTAAGACAGTTATTCTATAAAAACGAAAAACCGGTGAAACTCTCACCCAAAGAAAACAAATTGCTTAAAATGTTGGCACTTCACAAAAATGATTTGATGCCGCGTGAAAAAGCTTTGACCAAAATTTGGCAAGACGATAACTATTTTACTTCAAGAAGTATGGATGTTTATATTGCCAAATTGCGCAAACTTTTACAACGCGACCCGCAAGTGAAGATTGTCAATATTCATGGCGCAGGATTCCGTTTGGTCGATGAATCCGAAGTGAATGAAAAAGTATAATTATATTCATAATTATAATTTTTAGGTTAACAACACAATAAAATAGGCTGCCTGTTTGGCAGCTTATTTTTGTATTATAACCGTCCTAAAAAATCAATGGTATTAATACCGTCGGCATAATCCCAAAGTTGTGGCATTTGTGTAGAGCCAAAGGCAATGGCATTTTTAATGGAAGGCAAATGACTTACCACTGCTTGTATTTTATCTTTGTCGTGAGCTAATATTTGTTGCACATCTTCCGGTTGCTTATAATATTCGTAAAACAATGTCCCAATGGGCGAGCCATAGCCTGTATCTTGTTTTAGAAGCAACAATCCGTTATCCAATAAACTGTTTCTGTCATTTTTATCAACCGACATTAGATAAACGGCTTTATTGTAATCATAATTATTGGCATATTTTTGATAGTTAATCAGTTCTTTATATTTGAGCAAAGCTTTGAATAAAGGATTAAAGTCATAATCTTCGGGGACAAATATTTTGGACACATTACGACAGCCCAAACCGAAATATCGCATAATGTCATCTGCCAACAAGTGCAATTCCTCAGTTGTTTCTTGGCCGTCTAAAACGGCTACCGAATGTCTGTTTTTACGAATAATATGTGGATATTTACCAAAATAATAATCAAAATAGCGCGCCGTATTATTACTGCCGGTGGCAATCACGGCATCTATATCTTTAAGTGTGCCGTCTGCAAATTCGATTTGGTTTTTATAGTCCGGGTTCAAAGCTATCAGATATTTAGCCAATAAAGGCAATAGCAATTTGTCATTAGATGATAATTTCGCTTTTATTTTATGTCCGGTAGCCAATACACTCAAAAAATCGTGAAAGCCAACCAAAGGAATATTACCGGCCATAATAACACCGACGGTTTTGGATTGCTTGGGGTTTTTGATATTTTCCATTTCAAACCAACGATCAATTTTTTCCGGTGTTAAGGCATCAGCCCAAGATTGCAGGGCATATAAAACATTGTCCCGTGTAAACCAAGGATTGGACTCATGTGCCCGGTCTACCAGCATTTTTAAGGCATCAAAAAAAATATCGTTGTGCGGAATATTATCTTTTTTTTGAATACCCTTAGAACTGAATTGTGATAAAAATTTACCTAAACTTTTTAAAGAATTTTTACGCTCTTGTATTGTCATTATCAAAAATGGTATTATATTTGTCTACAAAATTAAACTATTAATACATAAAAACTAAAAACTATGGCATTATTTATTAACGAAGATTGTATCAATTGCGGTGCATGTTTGGCCGAGTGTCCTAACACTGCTATTTATGAGCCCGGTGAAGAATGGAACATGGCAGACGGTACTTGTCTTGATGACGATACCCCTCAAGATCCCATTTCCGACGAGTTCTATTACATTGTTCCTGACAAATGTACAGAGTGTGTAGGTTTCTTTGATGAGCCTCAATGTGTGGCAGTATGTCCTGTTGACGCTATTGATAAAGATCCTAACCACGAAGAATCTTCTGACGAATTGATGGAAAAATACAAAAAACTACATTGTGTAGATTAATTGTATTTCCACATCTAATTAAAAAAGAGCCGTTTTTATGCGGCTCTTTTTGTATATTTAATAATTCCCTTTATTCATTAAACATATAGACTACCGAAATATTAAACCCTTTATTTTTAAAGGAAAAATCATTAGGATCAAAATCAGGATAATCTTTAATTTTGGGAGTCAGGTTATTAAAACCGATGCTGTATTGTGCTTTGAGCATAAACTGTTGATATTGGTAAGCAACGCCAAAGTCCAATCCTATGTCAAAAGCATTGTATGTTTTATAGAACAAAGCATCGTTATCTTCGGTTACAAAATCTCTTGCACTTACTTCCCCCGAAACAGCCGTTAAATCAGTTTCATCTCTTAGAGAATCACTCTCACCATCTAAACGGTAGGTAGCATCTATTTTAGCTTTTCCACCAATACCATAAGCCAGGTAAGGTCCGGCCATAATTCTAAAATCATTTATTTTGTAATAGAGATGAATAGGTAATTGTAAATAATTATATTTGTAATACATATAACCATCTACTTTACCTTCCATATTATTGTCTTTAAGAAATTGATCCCAGTCGATTTGATAGCCTTTTTGTGTGTATAATAAACCGGATTGTAAGCCTAAATTATCATTAAATTCATATTCGGCAACCACGCCAAAATTAAAACCAAATTTGGTTTTAACAGGATATTTAGAATCCCTATCAATATCTTTCCCGTAATGAGTTGTTACTGATGTGCCATTGAGACCGGCTTGAACCCCAAATTTAAATTGTGCATTGGCAGTTAATCCTATCAATACTACCAATAAGACTGTTAAAGTTAGTTTTTTCATTGTTGTAAATTTTAAATTAACATTCAAATTTAATTATTTTTTTTAAAAAAGAACAATAAATTGTAAATGCTATAATTGAAAAATAGTATAACTCTGATGAATTTTTTTGACCAAATTTTCTGTTCTTTCAGGGTGGGTATCCGAAATAAATATTTGTCCGAAAGTTTTGTCATTAACCATTTTGACAATCTGTTCTACGCGGCTTTCGTCCAATTTGTCAAAAATATCATCAAACAATAAGATGGGTATTTGTTGTGATTTTTTCTTTAAAAATTCAAATTCGGCCAGTCGCAATGCAATCAAAAAAGATTTTTGTTGCCCTTGGCTGCCAAATTTTCGTATGGGCTTATCATTAATTTCAAACAAAAAATCGTCGCGGTGTGTGCCTTTGGAAGTGTGTTGTAAGAGGCGGTCTTTTTGGATGTTTTCTTCCAATAAATTCAATAAGGGTTTGTTGCTTAATTCCGAATGATAATTGATACCGACTTGTTCTTTCCCCTGTGATAAAATGGTATATTTTTCTTTTAAATTTTTAGAAAAATCTTTGATAAAATCTTGTCGTTTGCTATAGATGACTTGTCCGTATTGATGCAATTGCCGGTTATATATATCCAAGGTATCTTTATCAAATCTATGATTGGCGGCAAAATATTTTAAAAGCCGGTTGCGTTGTGTCAATATTTTTTGGTAACCTATCAAGCTGCTTAAATATTGGCTGTCGGCTTGAGATATAATCCGGTCTACAAATTTGCGACGGGTTTCGCCGTGTTCCGAAATCAAGTCACGGTCATAAGGTGATATCATAACCAAGGGTATCAACCCGATATGATCTGTCAAACGGTCATAGGTTTTATTATTGCGTTTTATTATTTTTTTTTTGTCAATTTGATAACTGATTTGTATGGTTTCGGTTTTGTCTTGGATATTGAATATGCCGGTTATACCAAAGGCCTGTTCTTCAAACTTGATAATTTGTCGCACATTGTTATTGAAATAAGATTTACCTAAGGATAAAAAATATATGGCATCTAAAATATTGGTTTTGCCTACACCGTTGGCTCCGACAAAACAATTGATTTTTTGGTCGAAATGGAAGTGTCTTTCTCCAAAATTTTTAAAATTATAGAGTTTAAGTTCTTTTAAATACATAAACGGATTATAAAGCCTAAAGTTAAACAAAGCTAAAAACTTATACAAGTTTTATGAATATAACTTATCTTTGTAATACAAATTATTTAAATCATGGGTATTTTAAGAACAATCATCTATATCATTATTTTTTACTATATTTTTAAACTCATTATGCGACTTTTGGCTCCAATAATGGCACGCAAAATGATGGAAAAGGCTTCTAAAAATTTTGAAAACCAGTTTAATAATCCTTACTACAAAGAACGTCCCAAAACCAAAGAAGGCGAAACTTACATTGAAAAAAAGCCTGATGAAAAGCCGTCAAAATCTGATAAAGACACCGGCGAATTTATCGATTATGAAGAGATTGATTAAGCCGGATAGTCCACGGATTAATCAAAGTATAACAAAAAGCCAGCCAATGTTTAATGCGTTGTAAAAACGGATTAAAAAATCTCGGGACAGCCCATTTTGACCAATTGTTTTCTACAATTAAAGTTATACCCTAGAGTAACTTGGTGAAAACCACTGTTGCTAAAAGGTGTATCGCTCAAGTCATAAGTATAATTATAGGCAATGGTAAAGTTTTTAATTTTAGCACCGGCAATAGGCGTGATGTTATGATAAATATTGCCTAAATAATCGTCTTGCCAATCTCTACGGTAAGATGCACCGATGTAAACCATGTTGTCATCTGACAAGTCAAAATAAAATTTTAAGTTGGCATCGGTAATCATTTGTTCGCTGAATTCTTTATATTGAAATAAAATAGAGGGTTCAAAATGCACATTGCCGTTACCGGCATAGACACCGGTGGAAACAACATAATTTCTCAAATTGGTTATTTCAAATTTTGAATATAAATCACGGTTGGCCAATAAGGCGTTCTTGAGTGTGGCATTAAAGAAAAATCCTTTTAAATGGTAAGATAAACCAAAATCAAGATTGTAATACATTTCGCTTTGAACAATTCCGGCAATTATGGGGTCATATCTGTTGGGGTCAAAACTGGTTTCATCCAACTGGTTTTGCACCAAGGTGCCGGCCAATCCGAATGATAATTTGTTGACATAAGCTCCATTACCCATATTAATATGATGGGCATAGGCCAGTTGCAAACCTTTTTGAGAGTGATAGCCATTTCGGTCGTTAAATATGATTATGCCTATACCGTTTGCACCTTCTTGTCCCAAATGAGTGTTAAAGCTAAAAGTCTGTAATGAGGGATTATCCGCGATATCAAACCATTGCATACGGCCGGTCAGACGTATTTTGGCACAAGAGCTGGCGCCTGCCATTGATGGATGCAATAAATAAAGATTGTCAGACAAATAATCGTGATAGATGGGGATGCCTTCCTGCGCTTTTAAAGCTTTGGGAATTATCAAAATAGAGAGCAGGAAAATAAAAAATGTTTTCTTCATATATGATTTCATTAGATGCTGTAAGTTTATAAAATTTACTTAAAATGTAAAAAACGCCTAAAAATATGAAAAATAATTTTATGCACGTCAATTATTGTTTAAAAAACGAGTCTACAAACTCATTTTTATCAAATTCTTGTAAATCTTCTATTTTTTCTCCGACTCCTATATATTTAACCGGTATTTGAAATTGATCGGAAATACCAATCACCACTCCACCTTTGGCAGTCCCGTCCAATTTGGTTACGGCAAGTGCATTTACCTCGGTGGCTTTGGTAAATTGTTTGGCTTGCTCAAAAGCATTTTGACCTGTGGAACCGTCTAAAACCAAAAGAATTTCGTGAGGGGCTTCAGGAACAATTTTTTGCATAACTTTTTTAATCTTACTCAATTCATTCATTAAGTTAATTTTGTTATGCAAACGTCCGGCGGTGTCTATCAATACAATATCGGCATTATTTGCCACGGCAGATTGTAAAGTGTCAAAAACAACAGAAGCCGGATCACTGCCCATTTTTTGTTTGACTATGGGAATACCGACGCGGTCTGCCCATATTTGTAATTGGTCAATGGCAGCTGCTCTAAAAGTATCGGCAGCACCCAACACCACTTTTTTGCCTTCATTTTTATATTTGTGAGCCAGCTTTCCTATGGTAGTGGTTTTGCCTACACCGTTGACCCCAACCACCATAACGACATAAGGTTTGGTCGTTTCGGGTGAATATTTGAGGGCATTTGAACTCTCATTTTCGGCTAAAAGGCCGGCAATTTCTTCGCGCAAAATTTTATTGAGTTCGGCAGTGCCCAAATATTTATCTTTGGCCACGCGTTTTTCAATACGATCTATGATTTTAAGCGTCGTATCTACCCCCACATCAGAGGTAATCAATACTTCTTCCAGATTGTCCAATACTTCATCATCTACTTTTGATTTTCCTGCGACAGCCTTTGATAGTTTAGAAAAAAAACTGGTTTTGGTTTTTTCCAGCCCTTTGTCCAAACTTTCCTTTTTTTGTTTTGTAAATATTTTTTTAAACATAATTCTTTAAGAGATTATATGGTGACGAAAATACTATTTTTTATACCAATATCCAAACGATAATACCAAATACATATATAGGATGGTCAAAAATATATTGGACTATTTTTTATTTAATCAAGAAAAAAAACGCAGTAGTAGCAGTAGCTACGAGCGAGTATTTTTGACGCAGAGTAAGTAAAAAAGAAACTAAATATTGGATTAATTTAGGGCTTGCTGAAAAACGCTTAAATGTTGAATTTCAATATAATACAATCGGGTGTTCGATAAGAAATGCATGATTTTTCACATAAAAGCTTAAAATTTCTCATACTTGTAAAACGCGTAAATTTAATATTTC
>Ga0256843_1000704_pt1 | contig 28072 bp, 27 predicted proteins | sample AlvinellametaG_FD_191572 | JGI IMG/M metagenome (GOLD analysis project Ga0256843, IMG submission 191572) | Pompeii worm associated microbial communities from hydrothermal vent at the East Pacific Rise, Pacific Ocean - Alvinella | ecosystem: Host-associated > Annelida > Integument > Unclassified ... | reverse complement strand
TGAAAAAGGAATTGAGATTTTTAATAAAGCAATGGAAAATGTAAAGCCTGTTTTAGAGGTAAAAAGTAGAAGAGTTGGAGGAGCTACTTATCAAGTTCCAGTTGAAGTCAGACCAGTAAGACAGCAGTCACTTGCAATTAGATGGCTAGTAGAAGCCGCAAGAAAAAGAAATGAAAGAACTATGGTTGAGAGATTAGCAAATGAGCTAATCGATGCAGCAAATGAAAAGGGCGCAGCGTTTAAAAAGAAAGAAGATACTTATAAAATGGCAGAAGCTAATAAAGCATTTGCTCACTATAGATGGTAAAAGAAGGAAGGGAATATGCCAAGAAGTCACCCATTAGAGAAAGTAAGAAATATAGGAATTGCAGCTCATATTGATGCGGGAAAAACTACTACAACTGAAAGAATTTTGTTTTATACTGGAGTAAGTCATAAAATAGGAGAGGTCCATGACGGTGCTGCTACAATGGACTGGATGGAGCAAGAAAAAGAAAGAGGAATTACTATTACCTCAGCAGCAACTACTTGTGAATGGAAAGGTCACCAAATAAATATTATTGACACTCCAGGGCACGTCGACTTTACAATTGAAGTCGAAAGAAGTATGAGAGTTTTAGATGGAGCAGTTGCTGTTTTTTGTTCTGTTGGTGGGGTTCAACCTCAATCTGAAACAGTTTGGAGACAAGCAAATAAATATGGTGTTCCAAGAATTGTTTTTGTAAACAAAATGGATAGAACTGGAGCAGATTTTTATGAGGTTGAAAGACAAATTAGAGAAAGACTTAATGCAAATCCAATTCCAATTCAAATTCCAATTGGAGCAGAAGATAATTTCCAAGGTGTAGTTGACCTAATCGAAATGAAAGCAGTAATCTGGGATGATGATCAAAAATTGATGGGACAAAAATATGAAATTACTGATATCCCAGAAGATTTGGTTGAAAAAGCCCAAGAATATAGAGAAAAATTAATTGAAGCAGTAGCAGAAACTAGCGATGAGCTTCTTGATAAATATATGGAAGGGGAAGAGCTTACAACAGAAGAGATCAAAACTGCTCTTAAAAAAGGTTGTATTGATCTTTCGATTGTTCCAATGACTTGTGGAACAGCTTTTAAAAATAAAGGTGTTCAAACTCTACTTGATGCAATTATTGATTTTCTCCCAGCTCCAACAGAAATTCCACCAATTAAAGGTCAGTATGAAGATGGAACTGAAACATACGTAGAATCTACTGATGATGGTCCATTTGCAGCACTTGCTTTTAAAATTATGACTGACCCTTATGTTGGACAGTTGACTTTTATTAGAGTTTATCGAGGAATTTTAAGCAGTGGTTCTTACGTTTTAAATACAAACAAAAATAAAAAAGAAAGAGTTGGGCGTCTTCTTAGAATGCATTCAAATAAAAGAGAAGAGATTACTGAACTTTATGCTGGAGAAATTGGAGCAGTAGTTGGACTTAAATATACTCTAACTGGGGATACTTTAGCAGATGAAAAAGATAAAGTAATCTTAGAAAAAATGGAATTCCCAGATCCTGTTATTTCTGTTGCAGTTGAACCAAAAACAAAAGCTGACCAAGAAAAAATGAGTATTGCTCTTCAAAAACTTGCTCAAGAAGATCCAAGCTTTAGAGTAAGCACTGATGAAGAATCGGGTCAGACAATTATTTCTGGAATGGGAGAGCTTCACCTAGAAATTATTGTAGATAGATTAACTAGAGAATTTAAAGTTGAAGCTGAAGTTGGAGCTCCACAAGTTGCATATCGTGAAACTATTAAAACTCCAGTAGATCAAGAGTACAAGTATGCAAAACAAACTGGTGGACGTGGACAATATGGACATGTATTTATCAAAATAGAGCCAAGAGAACCAGGTAGTGGGTATGAATTTATTGATGAGATTAAAGGTGGAGTAATTCCAAAAGAGTATATTCCAGCAGTTGATAAAGGTATCCAAGAGGCAATGCAAAGAGGAATTTTGGCAGGATACCCAGTAGAAGATGTAAAAATTACTCTTTATGATGGAAGTTATCACGAAGTTGACTCAAGTGAAATGGCATTTAAATTAGCTGGTTCTATGGCTTTCCGTGAAGGTGCTAAAAAAGCAAATCCTGTTATTTTAGAACCAATTATGAAAGTAGAAGTTGAAACTCCAGAAGATTATATGGGTGATGTAATTGGAGATATTAGTAAAAGAAGAGGTCAGGTAAATGGAATGAGCGATCGTGCTGGAAACAAAATTATTGATGCGTTTGTTCCACTTGCAGAGATGTTTGGTTACTCAACTGATCTTAGAAGTATGACTCAAGGAAGAGCAACTTATTCTATGGAATTTGATCATTATGAAGAAGTTCCAGCAAATGTAGCTGAAGAGATTATCAAAAAGAGAAATGGATAATCTTCTCTTCTCCCTTTTTGGGGGATAATTATGAAACTAAAAGTAAAAAAAGATAAATCTTTCCTAGAACAACTAGGAGTAAAATATTTTCAAAAATTATATAGCAGTAGTTCAGCAAAAGAGCAAATTACTCTTTCAAATATTCCTTCAGATAAAATTCTAGAAGCAATTTCTAATGTAATTGTTAGAAATTCTACAATAATTGCATTTTTAGTTGGTGCACTTGTAACAGTTCCTTTAGTTTTTTTTGAGCTTTTTTATTATGAAAAACTTCCTTTTTTTGAATATTGGTGGGAGTATGGAATACTTTCACTTGTCTCTTTGATTATTGAACTTTTAATTTTGTATCTTTTGACACTACATTCAATTTATGCACTTTTACATTTAATTGGAGAGTATCCCAAAAAAGATAACTCTATTCCAGAAGTTTATCTTATAGATAGAGTATTAATTCGTGCTGCACTTGAACTTGAGGAGCCAATTTTAGAATTTATGGGAATAGATCCACAAAAAAAACTCTCAAAAAGCGAACTTTTGCTAGCTGGTTTTTTATACAAAGCAAAAGTAGTGCTTACAAGTTTTGTTGCCAAGAAAATTTTGAAAGTAATTCTTCCAAGACTTGGGGCGAGAGGAGTTGTAATTCCATTTGTTCCTGTTTTTGTAGTTGCCTTTTGGGATGCTTATGTTTTAAATAGATCTATAAAAGATGCAAAGTTAAGACTTTTTGGATACTATTTTTCTCAATATTTAGTAGATGAAATTTTGACAAAGAAAATTCTTGCTAAAAATCCAAAATTAGATATTGAAGGAGTAATTAGAGCAATAGCTTCTATTGTTGTCCTTTCAAAAAGCAATCATCCAAATAATTTGATTCTTCTTGTAAGACTAGATAAATATTTAGACAAAGAAATAGAAGATCCCGATTCCTTAGAAAAATATACTCAATATTTAAATAATTTATCTCCAAAAGAAAAACATTATTTAAGAGTTCTTTCTACAATTACAGCTGTTCTTGATAAAAAAATTACAAAAGAAGAAAAAGAGGGCTTAAGCCAAATTTATCAAGAAAAAAGAAGTTACTATTTAGATCTTTTAAAAAAGATGAAATCTTTGTTAAGCTTAGGACATATTCACGAGCTTGCTCGATTAGTTCAAAAAGAATTTGAAAAAGATCTTTTTTAATTTTTTGTTACCAATTAGAAAAAACTAAATAAAAACTCCCCTTTTCTAAAACAATTTAACTTTTTTTATCAAAATAAGAGTTATAGTCTAAGAAAAATTGAAGGAGTAAGAATGGAAAAATATTATCCAGATCGCGAACTTTTTAAAGATGCAAATATTAAAAATATGTGTGAGTATGAAGAGTTGCAAAGATGGGCAAAAGAAGATTATGAAGGATTTTGGGATCATTTTGCAAAAGAAAAAATTGATTGGGTAAAACCTTATACAAAAGTTTTAGATGAAAGTAATGCCCCATTTTATAAGTGGTTTATTGATGGAAAATTAAATGTCGCTTATCAGTGTATAGATCGTCATATAAATAAAAGAAAAAACAAAGCTGCAATTATCTTTGAAGGAGACAGAGGAGATAAACAAATTATTACCTATCTAGAACTTTATAGAAATGTAAATAGATTTGCAAATTTACTAAAAAATGAATTTGGAGTTAAAAAAGGTGATCGAGTAGTTCTTTATATGCCAATGATTCCAGAAGCAGCTTATGCAATGCTTGCTTGTGCTAGAATTGGAGCAATTCATAGTGTTGTTTTTGGAGGATTCTCTGCTGAAGCCCTTAGAGATAGAATAGAAGATGCAGATGCTAAAGTAATAATTACAGCTGATGGGGCTTTTAGAAAAGGAAAACCTTATATGTTAAAGCCAGTTGTAGATGCAGCACTTGAGAGAGGTTGTAAAAGTGTAGAAAAAGTTTTAGTAGTTCAAAGAAACAATGAAGATATTATTTGGATAGGAGGAAGAGATTATAGTTATAACGAATTAATTGAGTCTCAAAGTGATGAGTGTGAATTTGAAATCATGGATAGTGAAGATCCACTGTTTTTACTTTATACTAGTGGAAGTACTGGGAAGCCAAAAGGAGTACAACACTCTCAAGCTGGATATATTCTTTGGGCCCAAATGACTATGGAATGGGTATTTGATCTCAAAGAAAATGATACTTATTGGTGTACAGCTGATATTGGATGGATTACAGGACACACTTATATTGTTTATGGACCTTTGGCTGCTGGAGCAACTACTGTAATGTTTGAAGGAGTTCCAACTTATCCAGACGCAGGACGTGCTTGGAAAATGGTAGAAGAGTATAAAATCAATCAATTCTACACAGCTCCAACAGCAATTAGAGTATTACATAAAATGGGCGAAGATGAACCAAAAAAATATGATCTTTCAAGTCTTAGAATTCTTGGAACAGTGGGTGAACCAATTGATCCACCAGCTTGGAAGTGGTATTATGAAGTTGTAGGAAGAAATAGATGTAGTATTGTTGATACTTGGTGGCAAACTGAAACTGGCGGACATATGATTAGTCCACTTCCAGGTGCTACTCCAATAAAACCAGCTTGTGCAACTTTGCCTCTTCCAGGAATTATGGCTGAAGTTATAAATCCAGATGGAACTCCTGTAAAAATTGGGGAACAAGGACTTCTTTGTATTACTAGACCATGGCCAAGTATGATTAGAACCATCTGGAAAGATCCAGAAAGATTCAAAAAATCTTACTTTAGTGATGCTAAAAAAGATGGCAAACCAGTCTATTTTTCTGGAGATGGAGCAGTAGTTGATAGCGATGGGTACATTACTGTTACAGGAAGAGTTGATGATGTAATTAATGTTTCAGGTCATAGAATGGGAACAGCTGAGATTGAATCAGCAATTAAAAAACATCCTCATGTAGCTGAGGTTGCAGTAGTTGGAAAACCTGATGAAATTAAAGGTGAAAGTATTTTTGCTTATATTGTTTTAAAAGATGTAGAAGATAGTTTTGCAGAAGAAGTCGAGCTTGCAAAAGAGATAAATGAAGTAATCTCAAGAGAAATTGGAAATATTGCAAAAGCTGATACAATTGTAGTAGTTCCAGGACTTCCAAAGACAAGATCTGGAAAAGTTATGAGAAGAATTTTAAGATCTTTAGCAAAAGGCGAAGAGATAAAACAAGATATTTCCACACTTGAAGATCCATCAATTGTAGAAGCAATTAAAAAAGCTTTAAGTTAGAAGGGAGTTTAGTCTCCCTTTTTGGGTTAAATTTCAGAAGAGCTTGAATCTGAAGAATTTTGAGAGTCTGAATCTAAAGAGTTACTCTTCTCTTTCTCATTTTTAGATTCTTCATTAGAGCTTTTTTCTTTCTTTTTAGACTCTTCCTTTTCAATTTTATCTTTGTGTGCTAAACGAGAAGGCATATTATTTTCTTCTTCAAACTTTTTGATAATTTCTCTTACCTTTTTACCTTCGATAACTTCTACTTCCAATAAAACTCTAGCCATCTCTTCAATTGCACCAGAGTAAGTCTTAAGAGTCTCTTTTACATAATTGTAATGTTCATCCAAAAACTGTTTGATCGCTTCATCAATTGCTTCAGCAGTTTTTTCACTATAATCTTTGATTACTTGTCCACCACCAAGAAAAGCTGCTCCAGCATGAGTTTCTAAAACCATAAGTCCAGCAACATCAGTCATTCCATATTTTGTAATCATATCTTTTACAATGTCTGTTGCTCTTTGAAGGTCATTTGCAGCACCAGTAGAAATATCTCCAATAAAAATCTCCTCAGCTGCTCTTCCTGCCAATAAAACATCAACCTCAGCAATTAGCTCTTTTTTTTGAACTAAGAAACGATTCTCTTCATCTGGAAGATGCAAAGTATACCCTAAAGCTCCAAGACCTCTTGGAATAATCGAAACTTTAGTAACCCTTGTAGCACCTTCTGTCAATTCTGCCATAAGAGCATGTCCACTTTCATGATAACTTACTATCTTTTTCTCAAGTTCATTAATTTTTCTATTTTTCTTTTCTAGTCCCACAAAGGCTCTTTCTATTGCTTCCATTAAATCATTTTGTTCAATCTCTTTTTTATTTTGGCGTCCTGCAAGAAGTGCAGCTTCATTGATAATATTTGCCAAATCTGCTCCAGCAAGCCCAGCAGTTGCTTTTGCAATCTCTTCCAAATCTACTTTTGGAGAAAGTTTTACATCTTTTGAGTGAATTTTTAAAATAGCAAGTCTTCCTTCAAAATCTGGTTTATCAACCAAAACTTGTCTATCAAATCTTCCAGCACGAAGAAGTGCAGGATCTAAAACTTCTGGACGGTTTGTAGCAGCAAGTACAATTACTGGAGTATCTGTTCCAAATCCATCCATTTCTGCTAAAAGCTGATTTAGAGTTTGTTCTCTTTCATCATTTCCACCCATTGGACCACCAGCATTTCTACTTTTCCCAATAGCATCAATCTCATCAATAAAAATAATTGATGGAGCCTCTTTTTTGGCTTGCTCAAAGAGATCTCTAACTCTACTTGCTCCAACTCCAACAAACATTTCGATAAAACTACTTCCACTTACTGAAAAAAATGGAACATCAGCTTCTCCAGCTACAGCTTTTGCAAGAAGAGTTTTTCCAGTTCCAGGAGGTCCAACAAGCAAAACTCCTTTTGGAATTTTTGCCCCAAGAGAAATATATCTTTCTGGATATTTCAAAAAATCTACAATCTCTTTAACCTCTTCCTTTGCTTCATCAACTCCAGCAACATCGTCAAATCTTACATTAGGTTTTTCTGAATTTATCAATTTTCCTGCTTTTCCAACTCCTAAAATGCCTCCTCCCATACCTTTTGACATTCTCTTTGCCAAAAAGATCCAAATAGCAAAAAAGATTATAATTGGAAGAAGCATACTAATTAATTCGCTTACAAATCCATTTCCAATTACTCCAGTATAATTTACTCCCTTTTCATCCAAAAGAGGAATTAAAGTTGGATCATTAGCTGGAATTTTTTCTGCAATATAACGAATAACTCTATTTCCATCTTCTCCAATTGCTTCAATAGTAGTTGGAGTAATTTTCATATGAGAAATTTTAGACTCTTTTACAAGTCTTTTAATCTCTGAATAACTTACTCTTTTTGTAATTGAAATTGCTCTTTTTTGGGCAAAATTATTAAAATTGCCAGCCTCTTGACCAATCATTACCTTAAAAATCATAATAATCACTATTGAAAAAAGAGCAAATGCCAATAGTGGATTATCATTAAAGAAATTATTTTTATTCTCTTTATTGTTATTGTTTTGATTCTCCATTGCCATCCTTTTTATAAACTAAAGTTATCCACTCATCTTTTTGTACTCTTTTGACCAATTCAAGCTCTTCAAAAGATTTTAAAAGAGCTTGTTCTTTTTTATCTAAAATACCTGAAAGAATTAAAAATCCTCCTTCTTTTAATTTAGATTTTAACTCCTTTGAAATTGCTTTTAAAACATCTACAATAATGTTTGCTAGAATTAGATCATATTTTTTTGGAGCTTTGTTTACTGAGCCTTTCCAGATCAAATTATACTTCGTATTATTTAGCCTAAAATTTTCTTTTGAACTTTGAATTGCAACCTCATCGGTATCGCAAAGATCTACAATAGCACCTTTTTTTGCCGCTGCAAGTGCTAAAATTCCACTTCCACATCCAACATCTAAAACTTCTTGACCTTCTTTTATAAACTCTGTAATCATCAATAAAGATGAGTAAGTTGTAGCATGATGACCAGATCCAAATGCCAAAGCTGGATTTATCAAAATATTAATTCTATCCTCTTTTGGCTGATACCAAGATGGATGAATATAAAACTCTCCTGCTTCAATTGGAGTAATTGAATTTTGATATTTTTCAATCCAATCTATGTTTGCCTCTTTATTTTTAGAATATTTTAAACTTATATCTTTCTTTAATTTGTCTAAAACTTTTTCTAGTTTTGTTGTATCTTTGGTTGTTCTTAGAATAATTTTATTGTCTTGAATTTCTACTGCTTCTTCTGTGATAGTAAGAATCAAATCTGCTAAAAATTCTATAAACTCTTCTTTTGACTCTATTGTAATTTTTGTATAAAACTCTTGCATTACTTACCTTAAGATTTATGAGTTTTGGAAGGTATTATAACAGTCAAAACTTCAAAGAAGCTAATTAAAAAAAAAGATGATAAAGCATAATTTAGTTTTAAAATAAAAGATTAAATGGTTATAGATCTTGAAAATAGCTTTTCCTGAAAAAAAAGTATAGAAACTATAAAATAACTTAATCTTTTTTTATATCAAAAATTTAACCTTTCATAATGTTACCTAATCGTAACATTAGATATTTTAAATATAACAAAATTGACCTTTATCAACGATTTTACAGAAAATTAGGGCTAAAATAGGGTATCCCGTAACAATATAGGAGGTTAGAATGGGAATGAATCGACGAGATTTTCTGAAAAGTTCAGCAGCAGTTGCAGCTGCTAGTGCAGTAGGTATTGCTGTACCTCAAGAGGCAGCAGCAGCGGCAGCAAAAGGTGAAGAAGGCTGGAGATGGGACAAAGCGCCTTGTAGATTTTGTGGTACTGGGTGTGGAATTATGCTTGCTACTAAAAATGGAAAAATTGTAGCAGTAAAAGGTGACCCAGCAGCTCCAGTAAATAGAGGATTAAACTGTATTAAAGGTTATTTTAACGCTAAGATTATGTATGGGGCTGACAGACTTAAAACTCCATTACTTAGAATGAATGAAAAAGGTGAATTTGATAAAAAAGGTAAATTTAAGCCTGTTAGCTGGAAGAGAGCTTTTGATGAGATGGAAAAAGCAATCAGAAGAGCTCTAAAAGAATCAGGGCCAGAAGGAGTTGCAGTATTTGGTTCTGGACAGTATACAATTATGGAAGGGTATGCTGCTCAGAAAATGATGAAGGGGGGATTTAGATCTAATGCAATCGACCCAAATGCAAGACACTGTATGGCAAGTGCAGTTGTTGGATTTTATCAAACATTTGGAATCGATGAGCCAAGTGGATGTTATGACGATATTGAACTAACTGATACAATTGTATCTTGGGGTTCAAATATGGCAGAAATGCACCCAATTCTTTGGTCAAGGGTAAGTGATAGAAAATTAAGTGACCCTGAGAATGTAAAAGTTGTAAACTTAACAACTTATAGAACAAGAAGTTCAGATTTAGCTGATTTTGAAATTATTTTCCGTCCACAAACTGACCTTGCAATCTGGAATTACATAGCTCACGAGATTGTCTATAACCATCCAGAAGTAATTGATTGGGATTTTGTAAAAGAGCATATTGTTTTCGCTGTTGGACCAGTAAATATTGGTTATGGAATGAGAAGAGCAGGTGAAAAATCTCTAAAAGAGGGAAAATACTCTGCAAAAGAGATGGAAATTATCAAAAAAGAGATGGCAAAAAAAGTCTCTGACCTTGAAGCTCCAGCACTTGCTCCTTATGGATACAAAGCTGGTGATGAGATGAAAAACACTCCAGGAACTCTAAAACATTGGTTAATTAGCTTCGAAGAGTATAAAAAATCTCTTGAGCCATTTACTCTAGATTATGTTGCAAAACTTGCAAAAGGTGACCCAGATGAAGATCTAGAAGCATTCAAAAACAAATTAAAAATGCTAGCAGATCTTTATATTGATAAAAATAGAAAAGTTGTAAGTTTCTGGACAATGGGTATGAACCAACATACTCGTGGAACTTGGGATAATACTCTAAGTTATAACGTTCATTTCTTATTAAATAAACAAGCAAAACCAGGAAATGGAGCATTCTCTCTAACTGGACAACCAAGTGCTTGTGGAACTGCAAGAGAGGTTGGAACATTCTGTCATAGGCTTCCAGCAGATATGATGGTCAAAAACCCTAAACATAGAAAAATTGTAGAAAATAAATGGCAAATTCCAGAAGGAACACTCAATCCTGTTGGAAATCAGCACATTATGAAAATCCACAGAGATATTGAAGATGGTGTCGTAAAATTTGCTTGGATTAATGTATGTAACCCTTATCAAGATTCAGCAAATGCAAGACACTGGATTAAAGCAGCAAGAGAGATGGATAACTTTATTGTCTGCTCTGATGGATATCCTGGAATTTCAGCAATGGTATCAGACCTTGTACTTCCAAGTGCTATGATTTATGAAAAATGGGGAGCATACGGAAATGCAGAAAGAAGAACTCAGCACTGGAGACAACAAGTATTACCAGTTGGTGAAGCAATGAGTGATACTTGGCAATGGGTTGAGTTATCAAAAAGATTTACTGTAAATGATCTTTGGGGACCTTATACTCTAAGAAATGGTAAAAAGCTTCCAGATGTAAGAAAAGCAGCTGAGAAGATGGGTTATAAACCTGATACTACTATGTTTGAGATTCTATTTGCAAATGATAGAGCTAAAAAGTATAAAATTGATCTAAATAGCTTCCCTCAAAAAGGATTTGATAACTCTGAATGTATCGGGGATTCAAGAAATGTAAAAGGAAGTGATGGAAAAGTCTTCAAAGGTTATGGTTTCATGCTCCATCAATACCTATGGGAAGAGTACGCTTGGTTTGGTAGAGGACATGGACATGACTTGGCTGACTTTGTAACTTATCATAAAGTAAGAGGACTTAAGTGGCCAGTTGTAAATGGTAAAGAGACATTCTGGAGATTTAATGTCAAATATGATCCATACGCAGCTAAACATGCAAAAGAAGCAGGACTTAAAGATTTTGCATTCTATGGACCTTTGGCTAAGAAGCTTGCAAGTGGAGATCTAAAAGGAATCAAAGATAAGAAGAAAACTTCAATTGCAAATAAAGCAAAAATCTTTGCAAGACCATACATGGATCCACCAGAAATGCCAGATAATGAATATAATATGTGGCTATGTACTGGTAGGGTGTTAGAGCATTGGCATAGTGGAACAATGACAATGAGAGTTCCAGAACTTTATCGTGCAGTTCCTGAAGCACTATGCTATATGAATCCAAAAGATGCTAAGAAAATTGGTGTTAAAAATGGTGACCTTGTTTGGGTAGAATCTCGTCGTGGAAAAGTAAAAGTAAGAGTAGAAACAAGAGGAAGAAATAGACCAGCACGTGGACTTGTATTTGTGCCTTGGTTTGATGAGAGGGTATTAATTAATAAAGTCACACTTGATGCGACATGTCCAATGTCTAAACAAACAGACTATAAAAAGTGTGCAGTAAAAATTTATAAAGCTTAAGTTAAAAGGTTAGAAAATGGGTGAAAAAGAGGTAAAAAAAGAGAAAATCTCTCCAAGGAGAAGATTCTTCACTGATATTGCTTATGGTGTAGGACTTAGTGCAATGGGAGGATTGCTTTGGGCTGGATATGTAAATAAAGCCAAAAGTTCTCCTTTAACTCTTCGTCCCCCAGCAGCAGTTAAAGAGGAGGATTTTTTAAAGCTTTGCATTAAATGCGGTCTGTGTGTAGAGGCTTGTAGAAATAGACCAAGCAATATTGACAGAGATACTGGCAAAGCAAAAGATCCTACTTTAAAACTTGCAAAAGCTGAAGATGATGTTACCATAGGAACGCCCTTTTTCACCCCAAGAGATGTTCCTTGTTATATGTGTGATGATATTCCTTGTGTACCAGTTTGTCCAAGTGGAGCTTTGGATATTACAAAAGTTACAAATCCAAAGACAGGTGAGCTTGATATTACAATGATGGATATGGGCTTAGCAGTGGTTGACCCAAATTCATGTATTGCTTTTTGGGGAATCCAGTGCGATGCTTGTTATCGGGCTTGTCCTTTGATGGACAAAGCAATTAGACTTGAATATGATAGAAATGAGCGTACCGGAAAGCATGCATTCTTAAAACCAGTTGTTAGTATGTATGATTGTACTGGGTGTGGACTTTGTGAAAAAGCTTGTGTGACTGAAAAGCCTGCTATTTTTGTCCTACCAAGAGAAATAGCTCTAGGAAAACCTGGAGATCATTATGTAAAAGGTTGGGATAAGAAGGATCAACAAAGAGTAGCAAATAGAGTCGATAAAGATATGACAACTCATGACGAAAGAAGTTCTAAAAAGCCAGAAGATTATTTAAATATGGGTGTGGAGTATTAAGATGAAATGGAGTAATATTAAATTTTTAATCCTTCGCAGATTTGTCCAATTAGGGTTGCTCTTTTTATATGCTATGGGCAATTATTATGGTTGGAAAGTACTCCAAGGAAATCTTTCATCTTCTGTGCTTTTTGGATTTATTCCTTTGAGTGACCCTTTTGCTACTTTGGAGATTCTTTCTACTGGAGCAATGGTAGGAATAAATGTAATTGTAGGGGCAATTATTATTGCTCTATTTTATGGTTTAATTGGAGGAAGAGCTTTTTGTAGCTGGGTTTGTCCTGTAAATATGATTACAGATCTAGCTGCTTGGCTAAGAAGAAAACTTCTTATTGATAAAATAGAAAGAAAAATTTGGATTAGTCGAAACATTAGATATTATATGATAGTTTTGGCATTTATTGTCTCTGCAGTTACTGGAATGGCAGCTTTTGAAGTTATAAGTCCAATTACAATCTTTAACCGTGGAGTTATTTTTGGAATAGGAATGGGTGCTGGCCTTTTGGTTGCAATCTTTTTATTTGATCTATTTGTAGTAAAAAATGGCTGGTGTGGACATATCTGTCCTCTGGGAGGAATTCATTCAATAATTGGGAAATACAGTCTAATTAGAGTTACGCACAATAGCCAAAATTGTACACTTTGTATGAAATGTAAAAATGTTTGTCCTGAGGTACAAGTGCTAAATATGATTGGAAAAAGAAGTGAAGATGTCATCCAAAAAGAGTGCACAAACTGTGGAAGATGTGTAGATGTTTGTGATGATGATGCACTTAATTTCCATATCAGAGATTTTTTGAAAAAAGGAGAAGATAGATGAGAAGCTTGTTAAAAGTTGCTCTTGTTGGAGCAGTTACGATTAGTGCTGCTTTATATGCAGGAGATGTAGTTGATATAAACAAAGGTGTAAATGATCCAGCTTTGATTAAAAAAGAGGATTTGGGAAATAAAAAAGTAGTAGATGAAGTCGAGCTTGGACTTAGAAAAAGTGGATTAACTGAAGCAGTAACTCCACCAAAAGCAGATTTCAAAAGACCAGCACCAGGAGCTGCAAAAAGATTTGCAAGATCTTATGAAAATGCTCCTCCACTAATTCCTCACTCAGTTGAAGGTTTTTTGCCAATTACAGCATCAAATAACGCTTGTCTTGGATGTCATATGCCAGAAGCAGCAAAAAGTGTTGGGGCTACTCCAATCCCAGAGTCTCATTTTGTAGATTTTAGACCAACTACAAAGCTTGGGAAAAATGGAGAAATTATCAAAGATGGAAAAGTTATCAAAAATACAGCTGATGTAAAAATTGCTAAATTTAAAAAGCTAAAAAAATTAAATCCAGCAAGATATAACTGCTCTCAGTGCCATGTGCCTCAAGCAAATGTTAAACCTCTTGTTGGAAATACATTCAAGCCAGAATTTAAAAGTAAAGACTTAATGGAAAAATCAAATTTAATTGATGTTATTGATGAAGGTGTAAAATAGTGGCATCAAGAAGAGATTTTTTCCGCTCCCTTACGGGGGCGAATAAGAAAGAAAAAGAAGAGGTTGCTCAAGAAATAATTTTGCGTCCTCCTTATGCAATAAGTGAGTCTCTTTTTCTTAGTAGGTGTGTAGAGTGTGAAGATAAAGCTTGTGCCACCTTTTGTGAAGAGGAGATAATTGTAATAAAAGCTGATGGGACTCCTACTTTAAATTTTGCTAAAAGAGGGTGTACATTTTGCCAGGAGTGTGCAAAAGCTTGTAAAAAAGGGGTTTTAGATCTTGAACAAGGCCTTGAGAAGATTAATGCTAAATTTAAAATTAATTTTGATGGATGTGTAGCGCATCATAAAGTAATTTGCTTTTCTTGTAAAGAGCCTTGTATTGATGATGCAATTTTATTTGCTGGAATGTTTAATCCTGTAATTGATGAAAATAGATGTACAAGCTGTGGATACTGTTTTGGAAGGTGTCCTACTATTGCAATTGAGTATGAACCAATTGAGATTGAAAAATTGTTTGAGGAAGAAGATGGATAGGGAAGAGTTACTAAAAAATTATCCAAATATTATGAAGCTTTTGGATGAAGATATCGATGAGAGAAGATTTTTAGTTGTTGTTGATCCAAATGTGGAGGAAGAAGCTGATGAGGCTGATGTTTTTGATCCGACTGAATATAATTGGATGATATTTTTTCCAGAAAGAATTAAAGAAGCCTTAGGAGAGGAACTTTTTTCAAAGCTTCCTAAAATAGTAGAAGAGTTAGAGATTGTAGAAGAGTTTTTTGCCGATGATGAAGATCTATTTGGCATTTGGAGTGAATCTACTGAAGAAGAGATAGCAAATGAGATTTTGAAAGTTTTGGATGATCTAGCAAAAGAGGTAAAAGATGCTTAAATTTTTCTTTGTAAGTTTAATCTTTTCTTTGTTTTTATTCTCAGCTGAGATTATTAAACCATCTAAAGAGTTAAAAGCTGATGATGGAGTAAATGATATTGTAATTTTTAAAAATTATGTTTTAGCAGGAACTGATGGGGGAAGTTTATATCTTTTTGATTTAAATAATTCAACCTCAAAACTTCTCTTAAAACTTCCTAAAATTAAAGATTTTATGGGAGATATGATAGATTCTAAAATTTTTAGTGTAGATCATATAAATAATAAATATTTAATTTTAAGTGATAGTGGAGAAGGAGGTTTTAGTAATCTTTTGCTTTTAGAAAATGGAAAAACTACAAAATTAATAGGTCCAGATAAACGTTTGGCAATTATTAAAGCTAAATTTGTAGATGATGGGAAAGTTTTTTTTGTAGATTTAGGAAGTGTGGCTTATCTTTTTGACATAAAGTCAAAAAAAATACTCTATTCAAAACAGTTAAGTGGATCTAAATTCTCAGATTTTGATTTAAATTGGAATAAAACTAAAGCAGTTGTAGCTGGTGAGAGTGGAATCTTAAGAGTTATAGATGTAAAAAGTGGAAAAGTTTTAGAGAAAATAGAAAAATTACATCTTGATAACGTTTTTAGTGTAAGCTTTCAAAAAAATTGGATAGCTTCAGGTTCTCAAGATAGAAGAGCAGGATATTATAACCTCAAAACGAAACAAAAAGATTATTTTAAAGGAAACTTTTTGGTCTATTCTACTGCAATCTCTCCAAATGAAAAACTTTTTGCTTATGCAATGGATAGTGATAATTCTATCTCAATTTTTGATATAGATTCAAAATCTAAGAAATATCTTCTAAAAGGGCAAAAAAGTATTTTAACTGTTATGAAATTTTTGAATCAAAACACTTTAGTTAGTGCAAGTCATGATGATACAATCATGGTTTGGAAATTAAAATAAAAAGGAGTTAGATGAATATCTCAAGTATTGTAATCCAATGTAGAAGCGAATATTTTGATGAAGTTAAACAGTGGTGTGAGAGTAGTGGAATTTGTGAATACCATTTTGGAGATAAAGAAAAAGGAAAAATTATTGTAACTATTGAAGGGGCTGATGTAAATGAAGAGATTAAAAAACTTGTAGAAATTCAAAGAGCTCCTCATGTAATTGCTGCTGATATGATGATGACATATCAAGAAGATTTAGATGATGCAATCAAAGAGTTAGAAGAAGCGCCTCCAGTTCCAGAACTTTTGACAAAAGAAGATGTCGATCCAAGTACAGTTGTTTACCACGGAGATTTAAAAAAGAAAAAGATCATTCCCGATTAAAAAGTTAGTCTTTGATTTTTTTTATAAAAATGTTATGATTCCCGTAAAAAAATTAAATCATCCAAAATTTTAAATATCTAAAGGAGAGAATCTAAGAAAAAATTTTCTTAGATTATTTTTAATATGAAAAAATTTCTTATAGTAGTTGTGGTTGCTTTTTTGCTAAATGGATGTACTTCAATTATTACAGCTCCAATTGATGTTGCATCTTCAGTAGTTGGAGCTGGAATAAATTTAGTAGGCAGTGCTGGTGGTGCAGTAGTAAATACTATAAAAGGCGGAGATGATTAACTTTTTAGTTATAATTTTGTCAAAAAATTATGGAGAATAGATGCTAAGATTTGCACCGAGTCCAACTGGAGATATGCATATTGGAAATCTCCGAGTAGCACTAATGAATTATATAGTTTCAATTCAAAGAGGTGAAAGCTTTTTACTTAGAATTGAAGATACTGACAAAAGTAGAAATATTGAAGGTAAAGATAAAGAGATAGAGGAAATTCTAAAGAAATTTGCAATTCATCCAACTCAAACAATTTATCAAAGTAGCAATTTCCCTCTCCACCAAAAGCTTGCCCATAAACTTTTAAAAGAAAAAAAAGCATTTTTATGTACTTGTACAGAAGAAGAGCTTCAAAAAGAAAGAGTTAAAGCCAAAAATGATAAAAAAGCTTATAGGTATAGTGGAAAATGTTTTGAAAATGGTTTTGAACTTCTAGAAAAGTTTCAAAAAGAAAATATTCCTTTTGTAATTAGGATCAAAAAACCTACAACTTCTATTTTATTTGAAGATATAATTAAAGGAGAAATTTCAACTGCTCCAAATGAGGTAGATAGCTTTGTAATTTTAAGATCAGATTCTACTCCAACTTATAATTTTGCTTGTGCAGTAGATGATATGAGCGGAGGAGTTAGTTTAATAATTAGGGGAGAAGATCACCTCAGCAATACTCCAAAACAGATTCACATCCAAAAATCTTTAGGTTTTGAAGAAAAAATTAAATATGCTCATTTACCAATAATTTTAAATGAAGATGGAAAAAAAATGAGCAAAAGAGATCAAGCAAGCAGTGTAATTTGGCTACTTAAACAAGGATTTTTGCCAGATGCTATTATAAATTATCTATTAGCTCTTGGAAATAAAACTCCAACAGAAGTTTTTACTCTTCCTGAAGCAATAGAGTGGTTTGATCTAAAAAATATCTCAAAATCTCCAGCAAAATTTGATATCAATAAATTGAAGTTTTTAAATAGAGAACATATTAAAAGAATGGATTCTAAGAAACTTTCTACAATTTTTGGATTTGCAGATAAAGAAATAGGAGAACTTGCAAAAGTTTATTTGGAAGAGTGTAGTAGCATTTTTGAGATTGAAGAAAGAATTAAGTCTATCTTCTCAAAGAAAAACTGTAATAATAATTGGAAAGAAGAGATGCAAACTCTTTCTAAAATTATTCAAGAAGCTCCAATGATAGATGATTTTGGGGAGTTTAAAAAATATTTGATCCAAAAAAGTTCTCTAAAGGGGAAAAGACTATTTAAACCTCTTAGAATACTTTTGACTGGAAAAGAAAGCGGTCCAGAGCTTAGTGAAATTTTTAAATACTTAAAATCTTATATTTTGGAGGTAGCAAGATGCGAGCAATCCTAATAGCTTTTGTAAATCTTTTTCATCAAATTATAAATCTTTATATTTTAGTAGTAATTGCAGCTGTAATTTTATCTTTTGTAAGGGCAGATCCTTTAAATCCAATTGTGCAATTTATTCATCAAGTAACAGAACCAGCATTTGCTTGGCTAAGAAAAAGGTTTCCTTTTCTTTTGGTAGGAAATTTTGATCTTTCTCCTCTTGTTTTAATTTTAGGTTTGCAATTTATAGATACAGTTTTAGTTAATTTGGTTTAATTTATGGGTAGAGTTTTAGTTTTTGTAATATTTTTCTCTCTTTGGAGTTTTGGAAAATATCTTACTTTTGAAGAGATACACAAAATGCCAAAGGGAGTAGCAAAAAATTATTATATTTGGCGTTTTATTTCTCAAAAAAGCACTACAAAAGAACAAGCAAAAAAAATAATTAAAGAAGCTACTAGAATAAATTATCTCTTAAAAAAAGCTTATATAAAAAAGACTGGATTAAAGCCTCCAAAAGTCTCTGGAGCTTTAAGATATTCTAGAAATACCCATAAAATTCCTAAAAAGGTTGATAAAAATACTAAAAGAAAAAGAGAAATTACCAAAAAAATTCTCTCAAGTCCAAATCCAGTTTTAGCTTGGCAAGCTCAGCCTCCATCAATTCAAATTTTTAGTTTTAATTATGGAGGAAAAGCTGGAAGAAAAAAATTAGATCATACTCCTACAATTTCCAACTGGCAAAATTTAACAAAACATTGGGGAATAGATAGATTTATTAGGATTTTAAGAAAAGAAAATCTTCCTAAATTTAGAAAAGTTTTATTTTACCCTCCAGCAGAAGATGCAAAAATTGGATATAAAAATTTGATGTGGATGGGATTTTTGAATCTTCAAAGAGGAAATACAAAAGTTGCTGAATTAGATTTTGCTCTGGCTGTTTCAAAAGCTAGAGTAAGAGAAGATGCTGATAGAGCTTTGTTTTGGGCTTGGAAAGCTAGAGGAAATAGAGTCTATCTTAAAAGATTATCCAAAAGTTACTCAATAAATATTTATACTTTAGCTGCAAGAGATGCTCTTGGAATGAAATATGATCTTGGAATTACTCCAAAACTTCCAAAGAAAAAGATAAATTTTGATATAAAAGATCCAGTAGAATGGATAGAACTCAAAAAAAAGATTTTTTCAAAAAAGACAAATCTTTTAGCTTTAGCTTCTCATTTTAAATCTGAAGAGAGTGTAGGAATTTACTCTTATATTATGACAAAAGCTAGTAGAGATAAAGATCAATATTTTCCAATGCCATATAGAGAATATCTTTCTAAATTTCCAATTAAACGTCAAGCAATTATCTATGCAATTGCAAGACAAGAGAGTAAATTTATTCCAGCTTCTATTTCTGCTTCTTATGCACTTGGAATGATGCAAATTATGCCTTTTTTGGTGAGACATTTGGCAAAAAAACAAAAAGAACTTGTGGATTATGATGATATGTTTAATCCTCGTATTGCTTTAAAATATGGAAACAAACATTTAGATTATTTAACAAAATGGCTCCAACACCCTCTCTTTGTAGCTTATGCCTATAATGCTGGAATTGGATATACTAGAAAATTGATCACAAAAGGTGATTTATTTGTCAAAAAAAATAGATATGAACCTTGGCTTAGTATTGAAAAAGTTCCAAATCTTCAAGCAAATGAGTATGGAAAAAGGGTTTTAGCAAATTACGTTATTTATCTAAATAAGCTTGGATATCAAATTAGAATCACAGATTTGGTTAATTCTCTTACAAATATAAATATTACAGATAAATTTAGAATAAGAAAATTTAAAAAGAGGTAGCTTATGAGCAAAATAGAATTTACAAATAAAGAGGCTTTTAATTTTGCAATAGCTTTTATAAAGGGAAATTGGGTTTTAGCTCTTGTTACAACTTTAATTTTTACAGTTTTGATACTTTTAAGTTATATGCCCTTTCCAATTGGAACACTTTTTAGTATAACTTATGTAGTTTTTTCTACCTCGGTTCAAATTTATGTAGCAAGGGTTGCAAAAGAGAGCTATTTCATTGAGGATGTAGAAAATAAAGCTTCAAATACAAATTTTTCTGATTTCTTCTTGAAATATCTTCAAACGGCTTTAGGATTTAGTGCAGGAATTTTTCTTTTTACTTTAATTTTTGTAATTTTGCTAGGAATAATTTTGAATATTTTATTTCCTTCTCTTCCAGATAAAATTTCTTTAGAAAACTTATCAAATATTCCTTCTCAAACTCTACTACTTTCATCTTTGATAGTTTTAAGTCTGCTTTCTTGGTTTACTTATGTTGGTCCAGCAGTTTCTGGAAAAGTCTTTTTGGCAGAAAGTTTTCAAGAAGCTTTTTTTAAGACTTTTAATATTATAAATCCAAACTTTTGGGCAAAAACTCTAAGTAAAAGATATTTTAATTATATTGTAATTTGGAGTTTTATAGTTTTTGCTCTTATTATTGTAATGAGTCTAATGTTAACCTCTTTAATTTTTATTCCAATTGGACTTTTAATACTTTATTTCATTACTTTGTATAATGCAATTGTCTTTATCTATACAGACGAAAAATTAAAATAGGAGATAAAATGGATATTATTCAAAAAGAGATTCAAAAAAGAGAATCTGAAATTATCAAAGAATTAGAACTTCTTTTTAAAGCAAACTTAAAAATTACAGAGTGGGATATTCCAGAAGTTGATCAAAATGCTGCTGCTAAAGCTTTGGTTGAGGTTTTGGAAAAGGGAATTGAAAAGATCAAAAAAGATATTGAAGATGGAAAATATTAAGATTTTAGATGAAAATTAGATCAATTTTTTCAAATAGTGCTGGAATTTTACTCTCTAGAATTTTTGGATTTATTAGAGATTTATTAATGGCATCAATTTTGGGTGCCAATATTTATAGCGATATCTTTTTTGTAGCATTTAAAGTTCCAAATCTTTTTCGTAGGATTTTTGGAGAAGGAGCTTTTTCTCAAAGTTTTTTGCCATCATTTATTGCTTCAAAATACAAAAGCATCTTTAGTGCTCAAATTTTATTAGGTTTTTTAATTTTTATAATTTTTTTATCAATTCTTGTAGATCTATTTTCTCCTTATATTACAAAAATTATGGCTCCAGGCTTTGATGAAGCTACAATTTTACTTAGTTCTAAATTTGTAGCAATCCAATTTTGGTATCTTCCTTTGATTTTTATTGTTACTTTTTTTGCAGCACTTTTGCAATACAAAGAGCATTTTGCAACTACTGCTTTTTCTACTGCTTTATTAAATATCTCTTTAATTGGAGCTCTTTTAATTTCAAAGAACGCACCAGAAGAGAAGATAATTTATACTCTTAGCTGGGGAGTTTTGTTTGGAGGAGTTTTACAAGTAATTATACATTTAATTATGGCAAAAAGATTTGGATTTTTAAAGATGCTTAAAATTGGATTTGCCTCTTTCAAAAAACATTCTCAAAAAGTAAAAAAAGATACAAACAGATTTTTTAAGAATTTTTTTCCAGCAATTTGGGGAAATTCAACAGCCCAAATTATGGCTTTTTTGGATACTTGGCTAGCATCTTTTTTAGTAAGCGGGTCAATTAGTTATCTTTATTATGCAAATAGAATCTTTCAACTTCCTCTTTCTTTGTTTGCCGTTGCTTTAAGTGTCGCAATTTTTCCAACAATTGCTAAATTAATAAAACAAAACCAAACACAAAAAGCAAAAACTGAATTAAAAAAAGGTTTTTGGATTCTTCTTTTTCTTTTATCTCTTTCTGCCCTTGGAGGAGTAATTTTTTCAAAAGAGATAATTTGGCTTTTGTTTGAAAGAGGAGCTTTTAAAAGAAGCGATACCCTACAGACAGCTTTAATTTTGAAAATTTATTTGATTGGATTGATTCCTTTTGGAATTTCTAGATTATTTTCTCTTTGGCTTTATTCTCAACATCAACAATTAAAAGCTGCAAAAATTGCTACTTGGTCTTTAATTGGATATATAATAAGTGCTCTTTTATTTTTTAAAACTTTTGGAGCTGCTGGACTTGCAAGTGCTACTACAATTTCTGGGATTGTAAGTTTTTGGTTTTTGATAAAAGCTTTTGGATTGAAAAATTTTAAAGAACTTTTTGAGACTAAACTTTTTTTGGGATTTTTAGGAACTTTAACTTTGGCTGGAGGAGTCTTTTATTTTATTCATATTTTCTTACTTGAATTTTTAAAATTGACTTAAGCCACTCAACGTGGCTTTTAAGCTAAAAGTACTTCAACTCCATCTATCCAAATTCCATCTACAACTTTTGTGTGTAAAATTGTATGAAGTGCTAAAGAGTCTTTTTTAGCTTTTTGTGGAAGTTTAACCAAAGCAAAATCTGCTGGGGCATTTACTTCAATTTTTCCAGCATCTGATCCAATTGCACTAGCAGCATCAATCGTAACTGATTTTATTAATCTTTGGGCAAGCTCTTTTAAAGGTAAATTTGAATGAAGCATTAAAGCTGCTCTTAATTCATCAAAAAGGTTTAAAGAGTTATTTGAACTAAGTCCATCAGTTGCTAAAGCTAAAGTAAAATCAATATTTTCGATTTCCAACCTTTTTAAACCTAAATTTCTATTTGACCTTGGACAGTGAATTATAGAGTGATTTTGAGATTTTAAATATTGTAACTCTTCTTTTGTAGCATACACAGAGTGAACAAAGGAGCTTTTGTATCCATCAAAAAGTTTTAAAAAATCTTTAGCAGTAGTTAAAGGCTTGATAATATGAGAATATTTTGCAAAAATTTCTACTAATTTATTTGATTTTTCACCTTTAAAATATTTAGCAAAAAACTCCATAAATCTTCCCTGACCATTATCTAGCCATTCTCTTTCATAAGAAGATTCCATAAAATGAGCAGAAATAGGCATTGAGTTTTCTTTTGCATATTCAATTACTTTTTTTGCCATTATCGGATGAATTGAATATGGTGCATGAACTGCTACTGCTGGAGTTATTTTATATTTTTTTGCATCTTTTTGTGAATCTTTAACTCTTGCTAGAAAATCTGCATAAAGTACATCTACTACTCCTGGTTCAGAACCAATTGCTTCATTAAAATAGACTACTTTTTGAGGAGTGTCTCTTACAACATTAAGATCTAATCCAAAACTACTAATTGCTCCAAAAGTTGTAACACCACTTTCTAGCATTTCATTACAAGCTAGATTCATATCTTGATCTGTGAGTCTATCAAGTAAAGTTTCTCTATTTTCAATTACACTTCCTAACCAATCAATAAAATCGCCATACTCTAGGATTGTTTTATTATATGTAAATTCTAAATGAACATGAGGATTGATAAATCCAGGATATAAAATGGAATTTTTGCCTCCATCATAAATTGTAGATTTTGGATACTTCTTTTGAAGATTTTCTAGAGTGTCTACTTCTAAAATTTTCTCTTTAAAGGCTACTGCTTTATTCTCACAAAATCCATCTGGTGTGTAAATATAATCTGTTTTAATAATTTCTACCACAAAATCCCCTTTGCTTTTGTTTGATGAATAATTATACTATATCTAACAAAAAAAATTTTAAGATTAACAAAACTTAATAATATCTATATAAAATTAAAACTTCATACTATTTTTTGATAAAAATATTCTAATTCAAATGCAAGAAAGCTTTGATAAAATATCTTCCAGAGTATCTTAGAGCTAAAATATGGAGAGTTTGATGAGAAAAAAAGCACTGTTATTTTCAACAGCTATTATAATTTTTGGAGGATGTGCAGCTACTACTGGTAGTATGAGATGTACTCCAGAAATGATTAGTGCTGGATATTTTTGCTATGGTGGGATAAACTTTGGAAAAAATCTATCTCCAGAGTATAAAAGGGGAGTAATTGATGGATGTAGAACTGGACAGGGATATTTTTTTAAAGATTATACTGCTTATGCTAACTCTCCAACTTACAAACAAGGCTGGATCGAAGGAAGAAAAAGGTGTAGACCAACATACGATGATAATTATATGAATCAAGTCAAATCCAACGTTACTCCAGAAGATTTTTAGGGAAAGAGATGGTATTTGAAAATTTAGAGATCTTAAAAAAACTTTCACTTAAAGAAAGAGAAAAATATTTTGGAAACTCAAAAGAGTTAAATCCTATTCAAACTCTCCATAGAAGCAATATGATGCTAAATCCTCTAAACTTAAAACATCTAAATAGCTTGGATAATTTAGAAGCCGATGCTGTTACAATCAACTTAGAAGATGCAATTGCACCTTCTAGAAAAAAAGAAGCCCTAATAAATACAGCTTTGGCTCTTTCAAATTTAAAAAGCAGAAATTCCAAAATTATAATAAGAGTAAATCCTCTAAGATTAGGTGGAAAAGAGGAGATTTTGTTTCTTCTAAAATTCCCATTTGATGCAATTAGAATTCCAAAAGTAAAAGATGCAGATGAGGTAAAAAAGGCTTTAGAGATTTTGCCAGAACCAAAAGAGTTACATCTTTCTCTTGAGACAAAAGAAGCTTTTAATAAAATTTCTAGCTTAAAAGTTGATAAAAGAGTAACTACTCTTAATCTTGGAATTTTAGATCTTCTAGCAGACTTAAATCTTCCACAATCTCTCTTAAGTCTTACAAATCCAACAATTGAGTATATTTTGAGTAAATTTTTAATAGATAGTAAAAGTGTAAATTTCTGGCCTGTTTCATTTATGTATCAAGATTACAAAAATTTAGAAGAGTTTAAAAAATGGGTTTATAAAGAAAAAGAGCTTGGTTTTAATTCAAAAGCTTGTATGGGACCAGCTCAAGTTGAGATCGTAAATGAAATTTTTGGAATTACAAAAGAAGATCTTCAAAGAGCAAAAGAGATAAAAGAAGCTTTTGAAGAAAAGAGTAAAGAAGGAATTCATGGGTTTATGCATCCTAAATATGGTTTTATCGATGAACCAATTTATAAGGATGCTTTAAATATTTTAAACACTAATAAAATACAGACTTTTTAATTTTAACTTTAGCAATTTTTTTAGCTATTTATAATCTTTTTTTAATATAATAAGCCCTCTTTTTAAAAATTTCTACTTCCTCTTAAAAAGTAGAAAAAAGAGAAGCTTTTAAAGCTAAAATTCACATGTAGTTATTCCTTGAGAGGTTGTGCCTTTTTGGCATTAAAGGCTACAGAGGACCAAACCTTGAGGTTTTAAAACAATAAATATCTATTTGCAAGGAGCTTAAAATATGGTAACAATGAAAGATCTGCTAGAGTGTGGGGTTCACTTTGGACATCAGACAAGAAGATGGAACCCAAAAATGAAAAAATTTATCTTTGGAGAGAGAAAAAATATCTATATTATTGATCTTCAAAAAACTTTAAAATATTTTAAACAAACTTATAATATTGTAAGAGATGCAGCAGCAGAAGGTAAAACTATTCTTTTTGTAGGAACTAAAAAACAAGCAAGAGCAGCAATCAAAGAGCATGCTCAAAGATGTGGGATGCCATATGTTGCTACAAGATGGCTTGGAGGAATGCTTACAAACTATCCAACTATCAGAAAATCTATTAGAAAACTTGAAGTTATTGAAGAGATGGAAGAGTCTGGACAAATTAATCTTCTAACAAAAAAAGAGGCTTTGATGTTAAAAAGAAAAAAAGAAAAGCTTCTTAGCTACCTAGAAGGTTATAGACACATGAAAGGTCTTCCAGATATGCTTTTTGTAATTGATGCAGTAAAAGAGCATATTGCAGTAAAAGAAGCAAGAAGAATGGGAATGAAAGTAATTGCTCCTCTTGATACAAACTGTGACCCAGATTTAATTGATTATCCAATCCCAGGAAATGATGATGCAATTAGATCAATTAATCTTTTTTGTAGAGAAATAGCAGATGCAATTATTGAAGGTAAAAATATTTTAGCAGAAAATGAAGAAAATCAAGAAGAAATTCAAGAGAGTGTAAATGTAGAAGAAGTTGCTGGAAGCAATGAGATAACAGAAAAAGAGATCAAAGAAATTACAGAAGAAATTAAAGAAGAAGTAAAAGCTGAGGAGTCTAAATAATGGCAAAATTTGGTCCAAAAGAGATAAAAAAACTCAGAGAAATGACTGATGCTGGAATGATGGATTGTAAAAAAGCCTTAAGTGCTACTGATGGAGATATGGAAAAAGCAGTTGAGTGGCTAAGAAAAAAAGGTCTTGGAGCTGCTGCTAAAAAAGCTGACAAAGTTGCAGCTGAAGGTAGCATTGTAATGAAGATTGAAGATCACAAAGGTGTAATGATTGAGATAAATTCTCAAACTGACTTTGTGGCAAAAAATGAAAAATTCCAGCAATTTGCCTCTGAAGTTGTAGATCATGCTTTTGAAAATGGATTTAGCACTGTAGAAGAGATTTTGGAGAGTGAATACAAAGGTGAAGGATTCAAAGAGTATTTGGCTCTTCAAATTGCAACAATCGGAGAAAATTTAGTAGTAAGAAGAGTCGCAGTAATTGAAGGTGGAGATGATATCGCAATTAATGGATATGTACATGCTGGAGGAAGAGTTGGAGTACTTGTTGCAGCAAAATGTGAAGAAGGTGCTGATTGCAATAAAGTAAAAGAGGCTTTAAAAAATATCGCTATGCATGCAGCCGCTATGAATCCAAAATATCTAAATGAAGAAGCAGTTCCAGCTGAAACTATTGAAAAAGAGAAAGAAATTGCAAAAGAGCAACTTCTAAAAGAAGGAAAACCTGAACATATTCTAGAAAAAATCCTCCCAGGAAAAATTAAGAGATTCTTGCAAGATAACACTTTAGAAAATCAAAAGTTTGTAATGGATGATAAAATTAGTGTTGGAGAGTATCTTGCAAAAGTTGCAAAAGAAGCCGGTGGAAAAGCAAAATTGGTTGATTATATTAGATTTGAACTTGGAGAGGGAATCGAGAAAAAAGAAGAAGATTTTGCAGCTGAAGTTGCCAAACAAATGAAATAAAATCTTTGAAATTTCCTAAGAAGTATTAATAAATAAATAAAAAAGGATAAAAGATGCCTAAAATGAAAAGTGTCAGAGGTGCTGCTAAGAGATTTAAAATTAAAAAAAGTGGTAAAATTAAAAGAGGAACGGCTTTTAGAAGCCACATTTTGACAAAAGTTGATGGAAAACATCATAGAAAAATGAGAAAACCAAAATATGTATCAAAAGCAGATGCAAAAAATGTAAAAGAGATGATAGCTTAAGCTATTTCCCCAAATTTTGGGTAAGTTTGGCTTGAAGCCAACACCGAAATTCAAAAAAAAATTTACGGTAAAGGAAAATTATGAGAGTAAAAAATGGAAAAGTAAGACATCGCAGACATAAAAAGATTTTAAAACAAGCAAAAGGTTTTTATAGCGGTAGAAGAAAACACTTTAGAAAAGCAAAAGAGCAACTTGAAAGAAGTTTAGTTTATGCTTACAGAGATAGAAAACAAAGAAAAAGAGATTTTAGAAAATTATGGATTATAAGAATTAATGCAGCAGCAAGATTAAATGATATTAATTACTCAAGACTTATGCATGGATTAAAACTTGCTGGAGTTGAACTTGATAGAAAAATTCTAGCAGATATGGCAATGAATGAGCCAGAAAACTTTAAAGCTCTAGCAGATCTTGCAAAAGAAGCTTTGGCAAAATAAAACTTTAAAAAAGAGCAAGAGAATTTCTTTTGCTCTTTAAAATTATCTCTCCAAGCCGTAAGAGCCCTTGATTTATTAATAGGAATATTATAAAAGTATATAAGTTTAGGACTTACCCAAATAAAGAAACAGCAAAGTTGTTAGACTAATGGTTTGGACAAGTAAGATTTGTATGGAACTATTACTTAAACAAAAGAACAGTTACATACAAAGAAACTGGTAAAGGTTTAAGCTATTCAGATACAGCAAAAGATTTAAAGTTCTAAACCAACAAATAATCATTCCAAAAAATCAAAACTCCAATTAAAATTAAATTTCATAGAAAAATTGAGGGAGATATAAGAAGTGTAGTAGTTTCTAAATCACCTGCTGGAGACTACTTCGTTTCTATCCTAATAAACTACAAACCAGACCAACTTCCGAAAACCAAGGAAAAAGTTGGAATAGATTTAGGACTAAAACACCTTTTAATTGATAGTAATGGAAATAAAATTAATATGCCACATTTCATAAACAAATCTCAAAAAAAACTGACTAAAATTCAAAAAA
>Ga0256843_1000703_pt1 | contig 28082 bp, 39 predicted proteins | sample AlvinellametaG_FD_191572 | JGI IMG/M metagenome (GOLD analysis project Ga0256843, IMG submission 191572) | Pompeii worm associated microbial communities from hydrothermal vent at the East Pacific Rise, Pacific Ocean - Alvinella | ecosystem: Host-associated > Annelida > Integument > Unclassified ... | reverse complement strand
AAGAGATATAAAAAAAAATTTAATATTCATAAAAAATACCTATATAAGATAAATATTAGAAGAATTATTCTAATATTTTATATTGAATGGAAGGTCCTAAACCTCTAATTTCCAAAAAACCTCTAGTTAAAGATATAACTTCTTTCATTTTTAAAGGGTTTAATCTTTTTAAAAAACATTCAAGAGCTAATTTATTTGTGAAAATATTTTCACCTATTTTTATTTCTTTAATAGGAATTATATCTTAGAAGTTCTTCTTCTTTTTGACGTTTAACATTTTCTTGTGCTTTATATAAATCTATGAAGAATCTTTTTTTGAATTATATCTAAATTTTATTTAAATATTCTTTATCATAATAAGATTTAAATTAATCAATATTTAAGTTCTTTTTATATATGATTCTTAAAAGGAGATATAATGAAAATTATTAGCAAATTTAACGATTTTTATGATTATAACTGTCAATTTATTTGCTCTAAAGATTTAGTTTATGAACGAAACCTAAATGATTCAAAATTTATTTCAAAAAAAGAAATTAGTAAATGGAAAAATTATTCATTTAAAAATTCAGTTTCTCAAGTTGAAATAAATAATGAAGTTCTAGATAAATTAAATAGAACTTTTAACTTTTATTTACAAGATATAGATAGTAATTTTAGTATTATTATCGTTGGAGAAAAAGTTATACCATTTATTACAAGAGTGTCAGGCCCTTATAATGACTATAAATATGAATTTTTGTATGGGGATAAATTAGAGCATATGACAAAAAAAGAACAAACTTTTATGAAAAGAAATTTTAATGACCTCTATAATAAAGTTAGAGAAATTACAAAAGCTCCAATAGTATCATATTCTATTTTTGAAGATTCATTTTTAGAACCAGAGCCAATCAAAATGCGAAGAGGTGCAAATTTTAATTCAATTCTTTCAAAATTAAAATTACAAAATTTTATTGAAGGATATTTTCTTCTTCAAGAAATAGAAATGTACTTAAATAAAGAAAAATATTCTGAAAAAGAAGTAAATTTTTCAAATGAAATAAAAATCAAAAATGCCGGATTTGATAAAAATTCATTTAAAAGAAGAAAAAAATAAAAACAGCTTTAGCAATATAAATTATATTTGTCTTATTTATAATTGTAGATTGTGTATGGGGAGGGGTTCTTATTCGGCAATATAGAGGCAGTAAAAATCTTTACTCTTATTTTAGATATTATTTATAAATTTGAAAATAAACTTTTTTAAAAATTTATTTTTCAATATAATTTTGAAATGAAAAATAAATTTTATAAAAGAAAAGAATGGTTCAGTTTTGCAGATAAAATCAAATCAAGAGATAATTATACCTGTGTTAAATGTGGACGAAAAGAGGGAGAAGTAGTTCTTCAAGTTCACCATAAACAATATATAAAGGGCAAAAAACCTTGGGAATATGATTATTCTTATTGTGAGACACTATGTAAGGGTTGTCACGCTAGAGAGCATAAATTAATAGAGCCTTCTGCAGACTGGGTCCTTGTAGAGGTTCATGACCTTAATAGTGTAAGCGGAACATGTGAGAGAGCAAATTGCGGACAGCGCATAAGATATGAATTTATAATATATCACCCAGAATGTGGATATAAGGTTGTTGGTAGTACATGTATAGATTATTTATCAAAGAATGAGCAAGAATTTGCATTATCTATGCTCAAACATTATAAGTCTTTGTACAAATTCCTTAAAGAAACTCGTTGGAGAAAGGGTGAGACCAAAAATAAAAAAAATTTTTTAGAATCAACTTACAAACATAATTTAATAAGAATATATAAGGCCAATAATGGATATATAACTCAAGTTGCCCTAAAACGAAAAGGTGTAAAATTTTATGACTATCAAGATTTCTCAAAAATCATTAAAAAAGATCTCAATATTGTTAAAGGTTTGGCATTTATATATTTAATGAGCTTTTTAGTTCCTGAAGAAGAAAAAGAAGAATTAAGAAAAATGTATTTGGCGATAGCAAATAATTAAGAAAAAACATTAAAGAGAAAAATTTAAGCAATACTTAAGAATTTATTTTGTATAATGCTTTTATCAGTAGCGATAAAGAGAGTTACTTCGAATTCTGAAAAAAAAAGACTCTCTTTGTTTTTTCTCTGATAAATCTTTTGCAGTATTTGTAGCGAGAGAAAAAGTTACTTCGATTTTCTTCAATCAAATCAAATAGCCCTCCCTGAGGGGGTTTGCCAAATACTTTTTTTCAACTTTCTCAAATATTGCAACTCCACGATCTCATTAAGTAATCATTAAGTATTTATTAGTTATAATTTTTCTATTAAAATGAAAAAGGAATAAATTATGTCAACATTAAACAGAAAAAGAAGAGTTGCCAATGAACAAGGTGCTTTAGCAGCAAAAGAGACAAACTTAAATAAATTAAGACGTCTTATTTCTATGTCAATCATTACAAATGAAAATTTCTCAATAACAGATATCAATATTACGTCTGAAATCATAAATTTATCTTCAAGACTATCTCAAAAAGATTACAAAGAGTTTATTGATATTCTTACATATGCAAGACTTGAAACTGGAGTAAGAGTTTCTGTTGTATCAGCAATTGTTGGGGCTATTGAGGGTGGTCACGCTGTAATATTGGATATGTTAAACCCAAAAATCTTTTTAAGACCTACGGATATTACAGACTTAGTTTCTCTTTATCTTTCAAGAGGCAATAAAAAAACTTTGCCAAAAAAATTAAAGAAACTAATTTCAAGATCTTTAAATGGTTATGATTCTTATCAGTTTTCAAAATATGGGCGCTCTTTTGGTAATGACATAAATCTAGTTGATATATTTAATTTAGCTCACCCTGTTCCAGATAATGAAGACTCTGAAAACAACTTTAGAAATGTTGTAAATCAAACATTAGAGCCTGCGTACACTTGGGAAGTTGTTTTATCTTCTAGCCAACTTAAAACAAAAAAAGAGGCCTGGAAAGATTTAATAAAATCAGGAAGATTACCTGCTTTGGCCGGTATAAGAAATGTAAGAAACATGTTAGAATCAGGAGTTAAAGAAAAAACAATTAAAAATTTTATTAAAAAAATCAATATAAACAGAATATTTCCTGATCAAATACTTAAAGCTTATAGCTCTACTGAAAATAAAAAAATAAAAAAAGCATTGTTGAATAAGCTAGTTACAACAGATAACAATGGTACACTTAAAGGAAAGTCTTTATTTGTCCTTGATATATCTGGTTCTATGGGGAGATTTAGTTTAAATAATTTAAATCAATTATCTGGCAGAGCTTTTTCTGTCTTGTATTCTCTTATCCAAAATTCTGAAGAATGTGAAGTGGTTATTACTGCAGGAAGCGATTATAAAAGAGTTGGTAAATCTGAATTTCTTGATTTGAATAAAGTAAAAAATGTTGAAGATTTAATGTCTGAAATTCAACAAATTTCTAGAAGAATTGGTTGGGGTGGTATTTTTACTAAACAATGTTTAGACTGGGTTGCCAAAGAGAGAGAAGGAGTAATCTATGAAAGAGTTGTGGTTATTAGTGATTCTCAAGATTGTGATAGAGATCTAACGACGAAAGATTTACCGTCATTAGGTAAATACAATTATATTAACAATATCGCTGCATATGGGAGTGTTGCATACACCTCTTTTTCAACTAATAATTTTGAGGAGATTGTAACTTTTTCAACTAAAATTGTTGATTTTATTAAATTCCACGAAAAAGATTTTAAAGGTAATTAAAAATTAGATAGTCCGCCATTTGTGGCGGATTTTCACTTATTTAAGCAATCTTAATCTTTTTGTGTATGGGTCAATAATATCATTATTTAGAGGCTCAATTCCTAGACAGGTGATAGTTTTCTCTTCAAATACGGTATATCCAAGATCTTCAACAAGTTCAGATACTATATTATTTTCGCTTAATTTTTTATGAAGTTCCAATAGTTTTGATTCATTTTTTATAATTACAACAATTTTTTTATAGTCTCCTTCAATCCACTCTTTTAGGTTAGAATTATTTTTTATATCTAAAATCAGCCTGTAAGATTCTTCATTTTTTGTAACTAAAGATTGAGAAAAGCCTCTCATTTTTTTAAAAATAACCAACATTGAAGCGTGAGCCACTTGGGCAGATAGCTTACCTTTATCCATTTGTTCAAGTAAATCTTCTCTTACAACGATAATCTGTTTTATATTCATTTTTCTCTCCTAAAAATTTTATGAAAAATTGATTTTTTTGTAGAAATAACAGACTCAATCGATTTGATATAATTATCTATATTGCTTAACCCATTGTTTGGTATACGTATTTTTTTCTCTTTATCAATTAAAATAGTGAATGGCACATAATCTATTTCATATTTTTTAGCAATCTTATGATTTTTAGATATATCACATTTGTAAAAAACAATATCTTTTTTACTGAAGTATATATCAAGTAATTCTAATATATCTTCAGCCTCCATACAAGGAGAACACATAGGTGCTTTAAATAATACAAAAATAAAAGAATCTGTATCATTAACTATCTGGTTGTAATTTTTATCTGTCAGCTCTTTAATCATATTATCTCCATAAATTTCATAATATACATAGATATAGCGAACAATACTTCAAGTGTTAATAATGTTTTTAGACTTACTGTCTCTTCTTTATGTTCAATGGTCATTGCTAATTCTCCTTTAAGGCTGCTTTGATTTCTCTTACTCTATTCAATAGCTCTTCATTACTTTTTTTATCTGTTGAAGATTTGTAATCGTTTAACTCTTCAATTATAACCATAAGTATAGCTTGAAGATCAATTATGTCTATATCTGATTCGGCTCTTTTTTTAGCTTCGTTAAATTCATTTTTGGACATTTTTAGCTCTTCATTTAATACTAAAAATAAATTTATTTCTTGCTCTGAAATCTCTTTATTTTTTATCGAAGAAGCATACTTAAGCATTTCGTCTAAATCTTCTTCTAGCTTATTTTTACCACTCTTTACATATTCAATTGCCTTATTCATTAATCCAGCCTTAATTTTAGAAGCATTCACTTCACCGGTTTTTTGGTTTACATAGCCATAAAGCTCAGCAAAAGATTCTCTTAATGAATTTTCTTGCTCTTTTAAAGAGTTTTTATGTAACTCAATACCAGACAAAAGATCTTTTAGTTCTTTATATATTTTTTTATAATCACTCATTTTATTTCTCCTTTTTTAAAATTCCATATTCTATATCAGTTGAGCATTTTAAGCCTTTGAATTTACAGATTGTTGTTACAGCGATATATTCACTTTTATCTTTATATGCAGCCTGAAGAACCTTCATTCTTGAAGATTTTGTATCAAAGACTCTTTCAAACTCTGCATAATTGCTAACCATTTTATTTTGTATGGAGTTATCTTTTTTGTATAGGATAAACAATGCTCGTCTAAAGGGCTTATTATTCATTCTATTTGGCAATTTAACAGGTCCATAAAGTGTATCTATGTGTTTGTATATCTTTACAATTTTATTATCTTTGCCTGTTTCGATTTTACAATTTTCTTTTTTTGAGAAATTTGTGTATAGGTGAGGTGTCTCCTGTTTCCATTTGAGTTTATATTTTGTATTTAAAGATACGTTTTCTCCACAAATATTAAAACTCGAAGCAAATAAAGAGGCAGATAATAAAGATAAGAACAAAATTCTTTTCATTTAATTCTCCTTTGTGTTATTTTTAATAAATTATATCTAAATTATAAGCTAAAAGCTCGAATAAATTTCAGATTAATTTTATTAATCTTCAAAATATTCAGAGATTATAAAGTAATTTATAAAATTATCTTTGCTGAAAGAAATTCCGGCAGCGATAATTATAAATCCAATAATAATTGTTTCCATAATATATCCTTTATATAGTTTATTTTTGTATGTATTATTATGTATGGGGTAATAAATAGGCAATAAATATATATTTTGTATGTTTATTTTATATATTTTGTATGGAAGGCAATAAAACATTATATAATTCATTTTTTTTGAATTAAAATTTAAACTACAAGGATTTGTTATGACAAATAAATTAAAAATGGGTAAACTTTATATTTTATCAGGTTTATCAGCCTCAGGAAAAAGTACATTTCTTGAGAATACATTATCTTACTTAAAAGACAATATGGTAATTTCACCTGACAAAATAAGATTGTTTTTACAGGGTGGTCCGCAATATCAAAATAAAAATTTTGATCTTCATATATCTGGGAATTTTGATAATTTTGTATGGGGTATTGTTAGAACTTCTATTAGAGCAAAAATGTCTCAAGGGTTAACTTGCTTTTTAGACGCGACTAATTTAACAGATAAAGATAGAAATGAATCTGTAAAAATTGCTAAAGAGTATAATAGAGAATATGAAATTTTAATTTTTGACGAAAAAGTTGAAGATCGTATTCATAGAAATAGAAATAGAGTTAATAAAATTCCAGAAAAAGTTATTATTCGACAAAACGAAAATTTTGAAAGAACTTCAAGATTTCCACATAGATTTGTGAAGGCTGATATGTATTTTAAATTAGTTCCAGAAGTTATCGACGAATCAATTGATTTAGATATTATCGGTGACACTCATGGGCTATATAAAGAAACAGTAACATTCTTAAAAACTCTTGGTTATGACACAGACACTCTAGAGCATAAAGAGGGTAGAAAATTGTTATTTTTGGGTGATTTCATTGATCGTGGTCCAGATAGTATTGATATGTTAAGATTAGTTAAAAAAGCTATATCAGTAGGCCATTACGCCATTATTGGAAACCATGAACAAAAATTGATTGAAAATTACAAAAAGTCAAAAAACAATGAAGAAGTTAGAGGTGGATTTGCCAATATGAAAACATTGTCTGACTTTTTAAAATTAAAAGAAAAAGAGCAAGACTCATTAATGAGTATGTTAAAAAGTTTGCCTTTTTATTATACTTATATGAATAAAGGTCAAAAATATCTTTTTGTTCATGCAAATATTCTTTTAACAGATATAGATAAATTAAATTTATCAGATTGTATTTATGGTTCAGAATATTTTATAAAAGATAATATTAAAAATACAGACGAAATATTTGAAAAAATGAATGAATCGAGAGAATATAAGTTAATTCGAGGTCATATTCCAAATGGATTGAATAATGCAGAAGAAAAATTTTTAAAAGGTGAGACGTCTGTCTTATCTTTAGAATTTGGTCAAGCTTTTGAAGGTTATTTGGCTTGTTATAGATTTGGTTTCAATAAAATTGAAAAATTTAAATGTAATTTTAATTATGATTTATATAAAAAATCAAATAAGCTTTATAATTCTTTAAATAATCTTGTTACAAAGAAACTTGCTGTTAAAAATAGTAAAGACGGATTAACAATTTATAAATATTCAAAAAAAGTATTTTTTGATAATTTATGGAATGAAGATTCTACCTTATTAAAAGCAAGAGGTATTGTTTTAGGTATTGACGGTAAAATTGTACAACACCCATTTGATAAAGTATTTAATTATTCAGAGAATGGTGCAGGTCTTAATATTTCTAATGAAGAAGAAATCATTTATGTTGAAAAACTCAATGGATTTTTAGGGAATATAGGGTTAAATCCTTATAATAAGAAATTGTTAGTGTCAACAACAGGTTTATTGGATTCTCAATTTGTTAATTATATAAAGGATTTTATTGATTCAAAAACACAAGGTAAATTACTTAAATTTTTTAGTAAAAATAAAGTAACTTTATCATTTGAAGTCATTCACCCAGAAGATCCGCATATCATAAAATATGAAGAAAAGGATTATGGATTACACTTAATAGGTGTAAGAGGTTTAGGTGAAAATGATAAAACCTATACTGAAGAAAAAATTGATCTTATTGCAAAAGAATTAGGTTTTAAAAGACCTAACTGGGGTAAATTAAAATTTGGTGAGTTAAAAGATATAGTTAAATCTTCTAAAATAGAAGGTTATATGGTTCGTAAAAATAATAAAGACCAAGATTATATTCTTAAATTTAAAACACCACATTATCTAAGTGTTAAATTTTTAGGAAGAATGGGCGAGAGTAAAATAAAATTTATGTTTGCAAATAAGGAGAAATTTAAAATGTCTATTGACGAAGAATTTTATCCAATTGTAGATCAAATTATTTTTGCTTTTACTTTAGAAGAGTTTTTAAATATGAATAATGAAGAAAAAATTTCATATATTCAGAAAATTTCAACTGTTGAATAGCTATTTTTAGCTATTCAATAAATCTTTTAGTTTTTAATATTAATAACTTTCAATAAAATTTTCAAAACCTCGAATCTTAAAATAATTATCTGTTTAAATTAAAAATTAAATCTGCAGAGCCTGGAAGCTTTTATTGCTTATGTTGCCCAGGTTGCAGATCTCTAACTATCTTACAAGGAAGTCGATAGCTGAAACTACCGACGCCTTGTAAGACAGCGCTAGGATTACAAATCCTAGCGTTATTAGAAAAGTTTTCATGATTTCTCCTTTAACGTCCTCAGCACCCTCATGAAAAAGTGCGTCAACAGACAAATTTACTAATATGTAATATATAAAAACAAAAACTTTTATAAAAGATTAAGAAATTTCTAATATTACAAACTAGTTTAAATATTTATATTTAAGCAATTTAATTTAAGGTTCGTTTTTTTAAGATTCAAGGTTTTGTCTTTAATTAGACAATAAAATACATAAAATGCAATAATTTGTATTAAAAATAAAAAGGATAGAAATGTTTAGTAATCAACTAACAAAATCAAGAAAAGAAAAAGCAAATAGATTGAGAGAGGCTGGAATGAATCCATTTCCAGCAGTAAATGAGCATATTATTGAAAACAATCTTTCAAATTTTCAGAATATATATAAAAAACCGGAGAATTTAAATGAACAAAATTTTGTGTTCACCGGCAGAGTAATGCTCTTAAGAAAAATGGGTAAATCAGGTTTTTTTACATTTCAAGGGAAAAGCGACAAAAGACAACAGGTTTTTTGTTCTCTTAAAGAAATGGGTGATAATAATTATCCTGTTTTTAAAAATATGCTTGATATCGGAGATATAATAAAAGTGGAAGGTGTTCCATATTTTACAAACACAGGAGAGTTATCTGTCTTGTGTAAAAAATTGACTGTTTTAACCAAAGCTTTATCTCCTCTTCCAGAAAAATTTCATGGGCTAGAAGATACAGAAATCAGATATCGTCAAAGATATTTAGATATGGTAATGAACACAGAAGTTGTTAAGACAATGATTTTAAGAAGTAGAATTATTAATGTTATTAGAGGTGTTATGAACGAAAATGACTTTCTAGAGGTTGAAACACCTGTCTTAAACAATATCCCAGGTGGTGCCAACGCAAAACCTTTTGTAACACACCATAATGCATTAGACGCCGAAAGATTCTTAAGAATTGCTCCAGAGCTTTATTTAAAAAGACTTGTTGTCGGAGGAATGGATAGAGTTTTTGAAATCGGTAAAAACTTTAGAAATGAAGGTATTGACGCCACACATAATCCGGAGTTTACTTCTATGGAATTTTATTCAGCATATACAAATTATAAAATGCTAATGGAATTTATAGAAGTTTTATTTAAACATGTTATTGAGGCAATTCAAGGTTATCAATATAAAGTAAAATTTGGAGATCAGGTAATAGATTTTGGTAATTGGAAACAAATTCCATATAGAGAAGCTTTAATTACAATTGGAAATATTCCTGAAGATATTATTGACGAAGTTGGACCTTTATCAATATATTTAAGAGAACAAGGTTGTGAAAAAGCAAATGAAACATTATCCCGAGGCAAACTATGGGAAATAGCTTTTGACGAATTTGTTGAGAAGGAAATTGTTGATCCTGTGTTTATCACAGATTATCCGATTGAGATTTCTCCTTTAGCGAGAAGAAGTGATACAAACCCTGATATAGCCGAAAGATTTGAGCTGTTTATTGCTGGTCGTGAGATCGCGAATGGGTTCAATGAATTGAATGATCCTGAGGACCAATACAAAAGATTTTTAGATCAAGTTTCTCAAAAAGAAAATGACGACGAGTCTATGCATATGGATAAAGACTTCATTAAAGCCCTTATGATTGGTATGCCGCCAACTGCAGGAGCAGGTATTGGCATTGACAGACTTATTATGCTCTTGACCAACAATCAAAGCATAAAAGAGGTTATCGCCTTTCCGGCTGTAAAATAAGAAAATCCTAAATCAGTTAGCGCTGGTTTAGGAAGAAATTTTATTTCTCATTTTTTTGATTTGACCCTTTATAAGTGTTTAAATCTTTAAAAGAGCTATGAATAAAGCCCTTATATTGATTTTTTGTTTTTTTATCAAATTCTTTAAAAAGTCATAAATACAAAAGGTTTGCCTTAAAAATTTAAAAACCCTGGTAATCCGAAGGATTACACGATATAAACACCATTTAGAATAGATTTTTCTTATAAATTGACGTTGGGAAGCTTTCAAAATTATTTAAACTGCAAAAGTATTACTTTTATGCTTTGTTCAAACAATAAAAAAATATTTTTATTTTTAAATTTTGCTTCTTTTTCTTTTTTTTACTGACCCTGTAAGAAGCAAAATTTTTTTAAAAAATATTTTTTTATTTTTTTAAAGTTTAAAGAATATTAAATTTAATAGAGTAGAAGAGGTCTGAAGACTTGCATAATTCGCCCCTATGAAAAGGAGGCGAATTTGCGTTAAACCTCGCAAAATAGGGGGTTTGTGGCTATAAACCGCCCTATAATATTTTATGAGAAAATCTCACACTTAGGCGGGAGCCCTTACCTAAGCTATTCCTTTCGGATTAAAATATAAACGCCGCTGACCAACCTTCAGCTCTCCGGGGATAAAAAAAATGCCACTATAAGTTCCATTTTCTCCTCAGCACCATATCTAAAAAGACTTAGGTGGTTTGGAACGATCCCAGTTTTTTAAAACTAGTGACCATTTGATTTTTTTAGACTCTTTTATTAAAAAGAACGAAGACCGGTTGGATAACAATGATAAGTGAGACATATACTAGTTTAATTGTTGTATATATCGTTTGTATTGGCTGGAAATACTCTAACTTTAAAAAACTTAGATTCGCCAAAACGATCTTCTATCCCATTCTAAAAACCAAACAAAAAAATGTTCAGAAAAGAATTCTATCATATATTTTTTAAAAAACCTTCACAAACAAGAAAATTTTAAGTAAAAATTGATTATAATTTTTCAAAAGGAGCTAATTATGAAATTTGAATTTGGGAAATTTAAAAGTACATATAAAGTCAATCAACCTAGAGCTATAAAAATGATTAATAATTTCTGTAAAAAAAATATTGAGAAAGTGTCTCTATTGGATAAAAAATTTAAACATATTAACATACAAAATATTTCAGAAAATATTGAATTAATCGAATGTGAAAAAAAGAGAATAGTAAAAATACAAAAAGATCTATCTTATGATTTAAAAATTTTACACGCAATTAAAGATATTGCAAAAGCCAACATTTTTCAAAGAGAGACAAATTATTTAATAACTAAGATTGAAAAACTTAAAAATTCAATGGACCAATACCTTTTACTTGAGAAAATCTATAAAAATTCAACAAAGGCTTAACTCAAAAAAATATTTAATTCGATTTAGATATTTGCTAATGAATTATTACCCCATACAGAAACCTCCTGTGTATGGGAAGTAAATTAAAAAAGGATTTTTTATGCTTGATAAATTAGATTTTATCGTTGTTATTATTTATGTTGTTTTTTATAGTGGCTCTTATTTTTATTTAAAAAATGAAAAAGAAACCCCATACAAAAAATCAATTCAAATTATCAAATCAATCTTACTTTTATTTGTATTAGTCTTTGTTGTAAGAGATTATGTGTTTTCAACAGAAGAGCTGATAGGTAGAGATAAAACATTTTTTAAGTTATTTGAAGTTGTTTTTGTAATTGTGTTGGCATTTAATATTTATAATATTTTAGAGTTATTTCTCGATATTAGAATTCAAACTAAAAAACAATCAAATACAAAAATTGCCTGGAAATTTTTAATTAAGATTGCCATAACAATAATTTCTTTAGTTACGATAATCAATTTAACAGGCATAGGAGAAGAATTTGGAGTAGCCGCAGCTATTTCTATGGTCGGTGTATTTTTAGGCCTTACAAGCTCTGTATGGTTCCCGGGAATTAAATCTGGTATGGTTATGTTAATGTCAAAAGCAATTCAAGAAGAAGATTTAATTGAGGTACCAGAATTAAATATTTATGGTATTGTAAATTCAATTGGTTTATTTTCTACGATTATCAGAAACGAAGTCGATAATCATAGAGTTGTTATTGCAAATTCTAAACTTGAGAATTCAACTATTAACAATCTATCTAGACCCGCAAAAGTTGGTGGATTGAGAGAATCTCTTGATTTTAAAATAGGATATATAAAAAACGGTGCGCCATTAGACCCAAGGGAAATTAGAAGTTTTTTAGAAGACACTTTTAAAAAGTTAAAAATAAGTTCTTTTGGTATTACAATTAAATTTGATAAAGGGTGTGAGGTCTTTTTGGTTAATCCAGGGGATCATGCTTTAGAATGGAAATTATTTTATTATACGGACAATATTAAAACAAGGTTAAAAGATAAATATTATTTATATGAATTTTTTCTTTTAAAATCAATTGAAGCAGACATTTCTTTGTCTACTCCAATAACGATAGAAGCAAATACTTATATGAAAAAGAATTAGAGGTTTTAAAATTATGAAATATGACTTAAAACAAATTGAATTTAAAAATGAAAAAAGATTTTTATCAAATATGTACCCAACAAAAATTATATTTTCAGAAGATTTTTTAAAAGATTTTGAACCTTATAAATTTTTAAAAAGAAAAGGTATTATTGCAGATAATGAAATATATTTATCCTCAGAACATTTATATCAAGCATTAAAATCTGAATCTAAAAAGTGGCAAAAACTTATAAGAGATACAGATAAACCAGAAAAAACAAAAAACCTTGCTCAAAAAAAATTAAAAACATTATTAGCAGATAATAAAAATAATTTTTTAATTAGAGAAGATTGGCATGATATAAAAATTGACGTAATGAGAGTATGTGTTTATCTAAAGTTTGCACAAAATGAAATTTTATTAACTAAATTAAGAATGGCAGAATATAAATTCGAAGAAAGAAATTGTTGGGGAGATAAATTTTGGGGAACAGTTAATGGGATTGGTGAAAACTGGTTAGGTAAAATATTACATGAAACAAAATATATTTTAGAACAACATTTTAAAAATCCTTAATAGTCTTTATAAAAGACTATTATTGGATATGAGAATATTTATCTTCATTAATACCATATAATTTACTAATTAAAATATCAAGAACTATTAATTTATTATCAGTCAAATCAACAATACCTTTCTCAACAACTAAATTATCAATTTTAGTAGCTAATTTTTCAATTTCTTCGTTTACTTCTTGAATATCACAATCACCCTTTTTAATTTTTAAAAGATCTTTAGCTGTTGTAAGAGGAAATGTAATAAATTGATCTTCTAGTATGCATACAGCCTCTTGAAATGCTCTTAAAGCATGAGAAAGAGCTTTATAATCTACATTGCCAGAATCAATGTTTTTGACTCTTTGTCCATATTTTGATTTAATTATATTTAATCTTTTTTTAACCTCTTTAATTTTTAAATTTCTTGTAAATTTACGGTTTAAAAAGACGAAGTAAGTTTCGTCATAATAGTTGTGTTCATGATTATTTAGCATTAATTCAAGATCTAAACTACAATCTTCTAAAGTTTGTTTTTCGTCACACTCTTTAAAAAATTTCAATACCTCTTCTAGCTCAAATAATCTTTCAGCCTTCATTACAAATTGATTTGTCATTTTAAATGCAAATCCTGTCATTTTATTAACATTATTTGATATTAATAATTTTCTATAAGTTCTTAAAATTTTAACGAATAAAAGATTTTCAAATAAAACCATATTAGAATTATATGTAGAAAAAAATAATTCAACAGCAGCAGTATCATTTGTTATTAACATATCCATAAAATCAAACATATTAAATAATTCTATATCTAAATCTTCTGAAGTATTTTTTGAGTTATTATTTCCTGTTGAAAATTTAATAACTTTTTTGTCTACTCTATTTAATCTATCAGAAATTCTAGGCAAAAAAACACCTTTAATATCTAAATCAGAACTTTCAGTATTTGTTCCATGAAGTTTAGAACCTGAATATGATAATAATAAAAGTTGTTCTCCATTTTCAAATAATGATTCACATTTTTCTTTTAACTTATTTTTCATTTTTTATACCTTTTATATTTTAAATAATTATAATATATATTATCTTATAATTAACTTATGAATTTTAATAAAAATTAAAGGTTATTTAAAATATAATTACATTAAAGGATATAAAATGATATATATAAATACAAATACAAAAAAAGAAACATTTCTAAAAAATCTGTCTTCAGCAACAGGTGCTGATTACACTATTTCAAATTTTGAAATTTTTATAAAAATGTTGAAAGAAGAAGCAGTTATTATTTTAAGAAAAAAAATAATGAAAGGTAATAGAGAAGATTTAAAATCTTTTATAAATGATACTTTTGATTTAGATACTTCTCATTTAAATATATTGTTTAATCCAGAAAATATAGAGTATTTAAAAATACCTTTTGTTGAAAATTTTATTGAAAAAATGTTAAATTCAAATGAATCTTTAATAAAAACAAAAGAAATGGATATAAATGCTAATTTAATTACAAATGCATTTAAATATAAATTGATTTTATCATTTAAAGAAAAATCTATAATAGAACGATTAATCGTAACAATAAAAAGACCTCTTCCTGTATATGAAGTATATAATCAATTAAATATTTATAATTATTTTAAATATTTTAAAAAAACAAATCGTATCTATTCAATAGATATTAATTATAATCTAAAGTCTGTAATAAAAATTAAAAACTTTTTATCAAAATTTGATATAAATGATTTTATAAATGAAGAAGAAAAAGAAAATTTAATAACTGAATTAATAGATATTTTGTTAAAAAAAGATTCTTTTATTCATGAAATATACATATACAATACAGATAGTATAGATTTAGTAAATATAGATTTAGTAAGAGAAGTATTAACAAATATATTAAAGGATATATAATGAAAAAAAATAGACTTAAAAAAATAAGAGAAAAAAATACTTTAAATTTATTCGAAGATTTGTGCTATGAATATTACACAACCAAAACTGTATCTGCACCAAGTGGAGAATGGGCAGAATATAATATGCATTATTTAGAAGTAAATGCTTCTTTTTTAGCTGCTAAAGAATTACTTGAAACACTAGGCTTTTCAAAACAAATAAATGCTATAGAAGAAAGAATAGCTTTAAAAACAACAGAAGAAGAAACTTATTAATAATTAACCTTCTTTTAATTTGAAATTAGATATTATAAAAATAAAAAAAGGTATTTAAAATGATATTTACTTCTTACTTCGCTAATGTAAAAAATATAAAAAATAAACAACTTATAAGTATTTCAAGAATTTCTCCAAAATGGTTACCAAATATACTAGAAGCAAAAGAATTAGCACCAAGTTCAAATCTTTTAAGAGATTATAAAAATGGATTAGTTTCTGACGAAATGTATACTAAAAGATATCATGAAGAAACTTTATCAAAATTAAATAAAGAAGAAATTTATAAAAAATATAAAAATAGTGTTTTTTTATGTTATGAATCTTCAGACGACTTTTGTCATAGACAAATTGTAGCAGAATGGTTAAGAACAGAAAATTTTAAAATAGAAGAAATTAAAAAAAAGAAAATAGGAATTTTTATAGATATAAAATACAATGAAAAGAGTTATAATATTTTTGAATATATTTTAAATAAATACATTGAAAAATATCCACATATAGAGTTATATACAGAAAAAGAAGATATTTTTTCAGAAACTTTTGCTAAAAAATATAACATTAAAAAAATAGAAAGTAAAAATATTTGGGATTTTATAGAAGTAGGTTTTATATTTACAAATAAACAGATAGAAGAAAATATGCAAATTTCTTATAAAAAAAATAAAAAATGTTTTATTTTTAATATGAAAGAAAAATGTTTTATTCCAAGAGTTATTAAAGGAAATATATTAGATTCAAAAGCTTCAGTTATAGGATTTACAGCCAATTCAATTACAAAAAGAAATGGGGCCCTTGTTATGGGTGCAGGTTGTGCAAAAGTTTTTAAAGAATCTTTTAAAGATATAGATTTTAAATTTGGAAATGTAGAAAAAGAATTTGGTTGGAAAGTAATTGAATTTGAAAATAAATTTATTGGTGCTTTTCAAACAAAAATAGATTATAGAAATAAATCAACATTAGAAATAATAAAAAAATCAATTTTAAAATTAAAAAAAGATTTAAAAAAATATGATTCAATTGCAATATGCATGCCTGGAGTACTAAATGGTGGTTTAAAGAAAGAAGACGTTTTACCTTTATTTAATGGAATTTCAATAGATTTATTTATGAAAAATTAATTCTAAAAGAAAATAACCAGGGGATCCTGGCTATTAAAATAAAGAAATAATTTCATTTAATGATTTTAAACGATTTTCATATTTTTTTTGAGAAAGTCTTTTTTCTTCTTCAGTATCCGAATATAATTTTTTCAAATCATTAATAAATGCTCGTTTACATTCGTCTTCTGTTTCATACAAAATATCACTATTGCGATAAATTTTTAATGGATAAGCTTTGGCTAACCATTTTTTACGCTTACCTTTTTTGAAAAAATAAAAAAATTCTTGAAGTCGATAAAGAGAAGAATATTTATAATTATAAAATAAAACTAAAACTTTTTCAGGTGGTTCAATTTTTAAAGTATCTTGATTTATACGATAACGAAAAACTTCAATTCCTTTAGATTCGTCAAAACAAAATTCTGCTTCATGTGTAACAGAATGTCCCATATCAATACCGTCATTCATTTGAATAGGTTCTAAAACTTCCAATAATCTATCTGAAGTTATTTTCATAAAAATCCTTTCAATTAATTTATCCATTATTTATAATGAATTAAATTGTAATAAGAAAACTTTTAAAAAGTTATTCACATAAAAATAAATATCATGTGAATAAAATGTGGATAAGTCATTCACCCAAAAATAGGGTGGTAGGAAAAAATCTCCTACTAATTAATATAATTCTAGACGTAATGGTCTAGAAAATAATCTATCAAAGAAACTTTGATTATCTAAAGCTCTCCTTATCTTTAAGAAAAGTTGAACTTTATTGTAATCTTTAAGCAATTGCTGGTCTACAGGACCGAATTCGCAAAAAGATTTATAGTCCATTTTTAAAGAACTCCAACAATTTGAGAAAGCAATCTCTTTTGCTTCTCTAAGAGTTAATCCTGATTGTGTTGATACCATTTTTTATCCTTTTTACTAGTAAGGGGCTCGCTCACCTACCTTAAAAATCTAGCAAATATAATATAATTTATTATTAATAATTTTAAATATTTAATAAATATTTAAGTTTTTTTAAGATATTATAAATAAAAATTAAATAGGAAATTAAATGTCTGCAATATCAATTCTATTAGGAGCTAGTATTTTTATACTAATTATTATTATAATTACTTTTTTTCTAACAGTTTTTTCAAAACCAAAAAAAATAAAACCTTTAAAATTGTCAAAAAAGAACAATTCAAATAATTACGGCGGATCCTCTGCTGCAGCAGGAGCTGGTGGAGCAAATAGCTCTTCTTCAAATTATACTTATGAAAAAGATTCAGAAAGTATATATATTGTTGACGAAGCATGGAAGTATATATATTGTTGACGAAGCATGGCATACTTTTATTTTAGTTGCAAAAGAATATCATGATTTTTGTTATTTTATTTTTGGAGAATTTAGACACCATAAGCCTTCTCTTTCAGGATATGGATTAGATAAAAAAGAAATTGAAGAGACTTACTTTATTTTTAAAAAAGAATTTAACACAAATATTTTTGAATTAGATCAATTATTAAACATAAAAGGTTCAAAAAGCAAAGGGATTATTACAATCAAAGAAAAGAAAAATAATATAGAAATATTCTTAAATAATAAAAAGATTTAACTAAAAGTTAAGATTAGAGAAAAACTCTAATCTTCTTTTTGATAATCACCATTCCAATCTTTTAAATCAGAAATATTAATTGACTTTAAAATATTTCCTTTATTAAAATTTTTAACAGCTTCAAATCTAGCAGAATATTTATATTTTTCATTTTTTGGAATTTCTGCTAAAGTAAAATTTGTACCTAATTTCATTTGCTTATCAGGTATAAAATGTTGATCAAAACCAAATCCATTTTTACCAAAAGGTCTATAAGCTAAAGATCCTTCAACTACTCCTTGATAAAAATCAATTTTTATACCATTTGAAACAGCTAAAGTAACAATCCATTTAGCTCTATTTCCACCAAAATCAGGTAAATTATCTAAAACATGTTTAACACCAGTTCCTATATCAGCCCCTTCAATTTGTAAAGAAGTATCTTCTATAAAATAAACTGCACTAGAATCTAATTTAATAGAATTCAACATATCTTTTAGTTTATAAGCTGTAACTAAAATTTCGTCTTTAGATTCAATTTCAGGAATATCTTTTTTCGGAACTTGACAATGCAAATTCTCAATCATTTGAGAAAATTCTTCTCGTTTATTTTCATTTCCAGATAAGAAAATTAATTTTTCATATATCATATATAATCCTTTTAAACTTTATTTAAATCCCAAGCATTAGGTTCATTTGAACCGTCAACAGCAATAAATTTATCATTTATAATTAAGAAAAGAATATATTCTGAAGGTTTAAAAGAAGATATATCTTCAGAATCTAAAAATACAGGATATTTATTCTTATTATAAGCAACAAAACAATCATATTTAATACCTTTTTCAGGTTCATAACCTAAATCTTCTATAAATTGTTTAGGCATTTCATTTACAACATTATTTTTTAATATTTGAGATTTAGTAAAAGATAATAATTTTTGAATATTTTCTTTAGAAACAATCCCATTTTTTAAAAAAATTTCTTCAATTAAATTTAATTCAGAAATTGTCATTTTCATTCCTTTTCTAAAAATTTTAAACTATCAAGAAAAAACTCAATAATTTCTTCAGCATTTTCACTTTGACAGATACCACCGTCTAAAGGTTCTAAATCATTATCTTCAATCCACTCGTATGTATATTCACCTTTATAAATATCACCATTAAATCCTTCAGAACCTTCTTCAACAATTAAAGTAAATCCATTTTTATGAATAACAACAGGTTCACCATTTTTTAATTTTTCTACATATTCTTTCATAAGAATCCTTTTGTATAAGTTTTTTTATCTCTTTCTTTTTATATCTTTTATTTGCTCTTTTCTCACATTGATATTAAGAGTAAATTCAAAAAGGCCAGTTCTTCTACAACCAGCCTTTTTTACTTTTTCATAACGATTCTTTTTAATAATCGTCATATTCACCATGCTCCATGGCAACTAACTCATTTTTATACTTTTCTTTGCATTCATTACAAATATTTAATTGATTAAATGAATCACAAAAAATTACAGCTATTTTATGAGCTGTACCAACAGGAATAACTCCTGAACAAATACCACAAGACTTTTCTTTTCTCGTACTTTTTACGCTTTTCATTTCATAAAAATATGAATTAGATAAAGCTTCTTTTACTAAATTCCTAGACATATTAATCCTTTGTTTTTTATATAAAATATATTTCAATAACATTGAAAATATTTACTTGTTATATGAATTTATTATAAATAAAATAAAAATCTTCGTCTAATTCCACTTTCATATTTTTATGTTGAACATAATCTAGCACCATAGCTAGATTAGCTTTAGATAATTTTGAAATATAAAATTCTTCTTTGGAAAAACAATATAACATAAACCTTGAAGGTTATATGAGGTATAAAAATACCCCATACTAAATAACAATTCCACCCTCTTTTATATAAGCTTTCAAAAATACGCTTCTCGGAATAGCTATATTTAAAGAATAATAGTTTTTGTTATATGCCTTTCGAAGTGAAAATCCTCTTCTTTTGCTTTTTGCTAAATCATACCACTCTGGAAGATTGACTAGTAGAGCCTTTTGAAATTTATTCCAATGAAATATATGTCCTGTCTCGGTATCTTCAAAGAAATAGAGAAGAATATCTGTTGAATAATTTTTTAAGCCCCAACCTAAACCTCTATGCTCTTTCAGGTAGAAGTTATTGTCAGCAATGAGCTCAATAAGAATGTCACCACGTGTTTTTCTTCTTATTTTCTCTTCGACTCTTATAGGCTGTCTTTCAGGTATCATTAATAACCTATCAACTCCAGAAAACTGAAGTTTTTTCTCTTTTATCTGTACTGTCGATTTTATTTGCCAGTACTTTTTCAACTTGTTTCTTAAGAAAGCTTCAATTTTTTCTGAAACTTCCTTAGAGTCAGCATAATGCATGTCATTATCGTAGTAATTTATTTTTATGCCTTTACTGTTTCCGTTTGGTACAATATCACTCATTTTTAACCCTTTTTATCTCTTCTGTCTCAATTGCTTTGAAAAATACATTTTTTAATAAAGTTGTATCGTCCAAAGAATTATGTAAAACAACACCATTTAAATCAATACCTAATGCTTTTGCAGACTCTTTTAATGAAGGTGATTTTATCTTACCTTCAAAAGAGAATTGTTTTTTAAGAGCATTCATAGAATCGATATAAAAATTTAGTTTTGTATGGGGTAAAATAGACATTCTTTCATATTCTCTAATCAAAACACCAATATCATAAATTGCGTTATGTGCAACAATAACGTCACAGCGGTCGAGAAAAGAATTAACTTTCTGCTCAATTTCGAAAAATTTTGGTTTTGAAGAGAGGTATTCGTCAGAAAGTCCATGTACCTCTACAGCCTCTTTATCTTGCTTAACTTGAGGGTTAACCTCAATATAACAAGAATCAAGTTCTTTACCGTCTATATCTGTTAAAATCAGAGCAATAGAAGAAACAAATCCATTTAAGTGAGAAGTCTCTGTATCTAAGAACAATATTTTATCAACAGACAAATCTGAATCAATTAACTCAATATCTTCATACCATTGATACAAAGAGATATTCTTTGTATTGCCTCCATACTCTAATAAATTTGACATAGGAGCAAAAATCTTCATTAAAGCTGCTTCTCTGCCAATAGTTTTTTTGTATGAGAGAAACTCCAATTTTTCAGCTAAAGATAAATTATCTTCAACAGATTTTTTAAAGAAAACCATTTTTATCTCCTTAAATATTTTGTATGATAAGTTCAGCAATATTTTCAGGAGTTAAAAATAAACATTCTGAGCAATACACCTGATCTATATCTAATAAACCAACCTCTTGTCTGATTGATTCTTTTTGAAGTCTGCTTCTTACAGATTCTTCAGAATCACCTCTTTCTATCATTCTCTGTATCTGCTTATCTTCTGAAATAGTTAAGCTTACAAGAATATTTTGTATATCATTTTCTTCACAATATTTTCTAATTTGTTTTGCTCCATTAGGCTCAACAACAATAACAGAAAAATAGCTTTCAATAGAATCTTTATGGGCCCCGTAAAAATTACCGGCAAACTCAACAAACTCGATAAAGTTATCTTTTTCTTTTTCAAAAAACATTCTATCTGCAAAATGATAATCTACATTATCTTCTTCACCCTTTCGCATAGCTCTTGAAGTGTGTGAGATAATTTTACGAAAACCTTTTTTAACCAACTCCTGCTCAACAGTTGATTTACCTGAGCCACTTGGACCTACTAAACTTATTAAAATTTTTCTCATAATCTTTCTCCTTTGTTTTATTGAAATAACATAATGTTAAATCTATATTAGTAGTATAACTTTACCTCAATTTATTTTAGCTTAATTGAACTATATTGACATATAAGGCCGTTGTTTTCATTTATAATATACTTATTTAATGCAATCCAATTATTTTTTCTATCAATAATATATTTGGCATTATTTATTTCACATACAAAAACCTCACCTCTATTTATTTTATCTTGTATGGGATTTTTACGTGGTAAAAGATTATCAATACATACAAACACTAAAAAAGAGACGAAAAACAAATAAAAAAATTTCATAATTACAATCCTGAATTTTGTTATCAATATAATATATCATTTACACTTAAATTATAATAAAGTGTTGTTTTTGTATAATACAGTATATGTATAATCTCTTAAAGATTAGCATAATTTTTAAAAAAGGATAATTTATGTTAAGTCATAAAACGGCTAAAAAATACTGGTTAAAAAGGTTTTCTGAAAAAGAAGTTTCAGAAATAAATGATATTTTCAACCTTTCAATAAAATTAAATATTGAAAATGAAGATATGAAAAAAATAAAAGATCTCAAAGAAACGCTGCTCCTTAAAGTAGGAGAGTTTGTTTATCCTGAAAGAGATATTGCTGACGATACATTAGGTGTAGAGCCTAAAACAGTAAAAAAATATATAGTCAACTTTTCAATGGGTGATTTAAAAGAGGTTATAACAATGCTAAACATTTTATTGATTTCTAAAAAATTACCTATGTATGAGACATATATCATACGAAATATTGACGAAGACAATGTTATTGACTGGAATAAAGCATTTACTCAGATAACAGAGAAAATGACATTAAGTCCTAAACAAATCATAAAAAAGCATTTTGACGAATGTCATGTAGACAATCTTGTTGAGGCAACATTGCTAAATTACACAATATTTTTATCGTCGAATATGACTGAAAAAGATATTTTTAATAAAGCAGCCAAAACAAAGGCCTGGAAAGAGTTTTTTCGCAATGCTCCAAAAAATGAAGTTTTATTCTGGTTTGTTAAGCCAAAATATTTTGACATGAAGCTTTTAAATTTTTTAACAAAAAAGTTTTTTAAAGTAAAAGCAGTTTGGGATTTAGAGTTTTTTGATCAGCTCAAATTAGCTTCAATGATAAATATTTATGATAAATCTATATTAGAGAAAATTGATTCTTTAATATTAAATCAAGATATTTTTTCAAACAAAAGAGTAACCAAAGCTAACTCTTTTATTCTTGATTTACTTGGTCCAATTGAGGGGGTCAATTTAGGTTTAAATGCTTTAAACAATATCAATCAAGAAACACTTGACGTTATTGTTGATAACATTAAAAAAACAAAAGAAAACAGAGCAGATTTTGCTTTAATTCTTTTGAAGTGTATAGATAAAATTTCGAAAACTAAGAAGAAAGAAGAGTACACAAATCTTTTGCTTGAGTTTAAATTCTCACAAATAAAAGCATTATATTCATATCATTTTCAAAATTTAGAGCACGCTTTAGAATTTATACTGAGAGAACAGAGCTTTTGTATGGGTGATAATTCAGAAAAATACATTAAAGATATTAGTGTAACAGAAAAAAGCTATACATTAAAAGTTCTGGATAAAAATGACTTAGATAGATTCTTCTTAGGTGATTATGTGGATTGTTGTCAAACTGTATCTCCATATAATGTGAATAGTGGCGGAAGCTGTATTATTTCAGGGAATAGAAACAGATATAATGGATTTTTCTCAATATCAAAAAAAGGCAGTATTTATGCTGAAGCCTGGTTTTGGATAGGAAAAGATTACAATAATTCATTGTATCTATGTATTGATAGTATAGAAAACTTGGAGGCGTCAAGCGCTCAAAAAGAGATTTATCTATCGTTACTAGAAAAATTCTCTGAAGAGGTTTTAAAGAAGTATGCAGATATTAAATATGTCTGTATTGGAGATTCGTACAGACTGAAAGATAAGTTTTTCGAAGAAAAAGGATATCTCGATATATCAGCTGATATTTCGTATAACGATCAATTTTTAGTAGATAAATATAAGTCTGTATATACAGATACAGACGGAGAAAAAGGTTACAAAGTAAGATTAATAAAAAGGAAAAAAAATGAAAAATAAAATACTAGAGATTTTTGAGAAACTTTGTGTTTCTCATAAAGATTATCTTAGTGAAGAAAGATCTGAAAAATTAGTCACAATAACAGAGTTTTTAAAAACTGAAAAAATTCAATATGAGTATATTGATAAAATTGGGTTAATTGTGAATAAGCAAGAAAAACCAGAAAAGGTAGTTGTTTCACATATGGATTTAATACCTCTATTCAATAACTCTTTTATTGAAGGAATCAAAGGTATAAAACTTGGAAAAGAGTGTATTTCAGGGCCATTAGATAACACTATCACAAATGCTGTAATGTTATTAGCTATTAAAAAACTAAAAAACTCTAATGTTGAATTTCTTTTTTCAGAAGCTGAAGAGATAGGTTTTTTCGGAGTTAGAGAGTATCTAAAGGAGAACAGAGATAGATTAAAAGATTCATTCTTTATTAATCTTGACGTTACAAGCGAAGGGTATAAATATGCTGCTTCTGTTGAATATGACTGTTGTAATTTTGAAAATCTTAAAAAGGTACAAGCCTTAAAAAAGAATTTCTTCTTTACTGCAGATAGAGAAGGTGACGATATGTGTGAAATTAAGAGACAGGGGTTTCATGGGTTCAGCTATTGTTTGCCGACAAAAAACAACATACACTCATTTAAAAATAAGGCAAGACTTGAGTCTTTAGAGCCTTATTATCAGGGATTGATTTCTCTGATAAAAAATTGTGATTTGATTTCAGCAGAAAAAGACATTTTTGCGTATGAGTTTGAAAAAGCTCTCGTATCAGATAAAAAACCGAAGCAAACAAAAAAACCTTCATTTTTAGATTATCCTGAGTTAGACTACTCAGACTATTCCGAAGAAGATTTTAACAGTTCGTTTCATGAACTCGCTGCCCCTGAAGAAAAAAGTTTTTTTGAGGTAGAGTTTGGAAAAGAGGCTATGACAAAAACTGAAAATTTTATAACTTTCTTATCTAATAAAATGTCCACAAGTTCTATATATGAAATTGAAAGTTTGGCATATGATAATTACTTCAGAAGTTTATTATTTGAAGTTTGTTTAGCACAATTTTCAGAAGGTAAATATTTTTTCTATAAAGATCTCGTAGAGTCTGCTATTGATAATATATTTATATTTGAAGCGTGGTGTACAAAATATGATATATTTTATATATCTGAAGATACGTATTATTTAACAGATCAAACTGTTTCTATTATAAGTTAAGCATTTTTTGCTTGGCTTATAAAACTTTTTAAGTTTTGTTTTTTTGTATGGGTAGGTAAAAGAAAAGAGGAGTGACAGAGAAAAATATCTCTGTCAAGAAGAACAATCTTAGTAAGTAGTGAATACAGAAGTACCCATATTGAAGAATGTTCCCGAAATACTTACAAGACCACCGGCTACTAAAGAGATAATAACACCGATTATAAGTACTGAACCTTTATGCGTCATAAGGTAGATAATAAATGTTCCAGCAAAACCAAGTAATGCTAAAAGTCTACCAAGGTCACCTTGTAACCAATCTTTAAATACTGTAAAAAGATCCCCGAAAGAATCTTGTGTATCACCTGCAAATGCACTTGTCGCCATAGTTGCTGCAGCTAACGCAACAACACCTTTAGAAAGTTTTCTCTCTCTCTTTTCAACTTGTTCTAAATCTTTTTCAAATTTTGACATTTTCACTCTCCTAATTTAATTTTGTTCTTCTTGGCCGATAAAAGCTATTTTTTTAAAATTATCTCCAACGTTTGCAAATCTTTGAGGAGTTTCACATAAAGTTAAATTATATTTATCAGATAACAAATATGTATGTTCCTCATTAACAATAATGTTGTTTTGAGTTAATCTATAATAACTATTATCAGGATTTGATAATAAACCAGTCATTAAAGCTTGTAAACAATATGCTTCCATTATCGACCTCCCGTTTTTTAGATAAATTTCTTTATCTTTCAATATACTATATAAAATATTTATCTTAAGGGGACTTTTTTAAATAGATAAGCTAATATCTAAACTTTATAAGTATCTAATTTTCAATCTCCAATTTCAATAATAAATTATCTTATTACAAAATAATTCATTGTAAATGAATAATTTAAATTATAAGGATATATTATGAGTATTGGATATACAGGGTAATAATAGATCAAAAAGCTATTTTAGGAATGTTTAATACAGTTAAAATAATTTCTTTGGAAACTTATGAAGCAAATACAACATTAACTTCAAAATAGCATAAAACAATGACGGTTAAATTTAATTCAAAGTTTAAAGCTCTTTTATAAGAGATTTAGAAGTATGTTAAAAAGTATATAAAAAGGAATTCTATTATGAATATAGATAGATATTATACCATTGAAGAATGTTGGAATCATTCAATATCATTAGCACCTTCAGAATTTGAAAATCTTTCAATTTTTGAAATAAAAGAAAAGGTTAAAAAAGTTTTTAAACAAACTTTAAAAAGTAATAATTTAGCTACAGGTAATGAATTTTGGATAGAGAATTATGTTGAAGATAATATGCAGATAGTTAAAGATTAAACTTAAATGAATCAGATTTTTCTGATTCATTATCTTTTTAAGAATTATTTTAAAATTCCTCCGCCCCATTCAACAACATAATAGCCAGTTCTTTCGAATCTTCTTATTTTAGGTTCTTTTATCTTTTCATTAATAAAATTAACACCCTTAAATAAAAACTCTAATCTAAGTATTTTCTCAGGTTTTGGCTTAATAACTAATTTCATATTTTTTTCTAAAAAATCTTCTGAAAATAATTGAATACGAATATATTTATTTTTTGTATTCTTTAATCTAGGAATCCAATAATTCAAAAATTCTATCTTTTCTCTTTCATTTAATCCCATTTTTGAAAGATTTCTATTAAACCAATCATTTAAATTTTCTTTTTTTACAAACCAAGCTTCATTTATTTTTTCAATTTTGTTTAAAGTATTTTCATAAAATAAATAATCATAACTTATTTGACTATTACCTTTTATATTTTTAATATATCCTTCTTTATTTACAAAAACTTTCCAACCATTATTATAATTTGGAATGGATTTTGTTATTTTTCCATTAATATCTAAAGAAACATTTACATTCATATCTTCTATAGGATATATATAAATTGCTGGTTTTGCCATAGAAAACATAATAAGAGCACTATATATTACAAATCCAGCAAAAAAATTCACAATAGTCATAATTATTTCAATAATTCGTTTTTTTCCTTTAGATAAAAACATAGATATTAAAATATTTAAAATAAGAATACTCATTAATATATATATAAAATTAATATCTATAAATAATTTTATATTCTCGGGAATATTAAAAATTTGCTTATAATTAGAAGAAAAATAAACTTCTGCTAATATAAATAAATCCATTATAAAAACAACTATATATGGTAAAATAAATAAAAATAAATTTTGTTCTTTTTTATCATTATCTAAAATAATTTTTGACATGTAAATTCCTTTTTAATCCATTATATAAAAATATATCTTAAATAAATATTAAAAATTTTCTAATTTTATAATTCTTCGTATAAATTTTCTTCTTAAATTATCATTTTTAAAATTTTTAATTATATTAATAATTTCAGGCTTATTATCAGTATCAGCCAATATTCCAAAAGCTGAAGGAGAATTAATTTTAATCATACCGCCTATATAATCTTCTTCATATTTTAGACAAGTATATTTTTCCCATTCTTCTTTTTCAAAATTATTTATTAAAACGTCAATACTTCCAACTTTTATAAAAGAAATAATAGAACTTATAAATAAAGATAGAGTTAATATCAAAAATATTGATACATATAATTTACTTTGAAATTCTGTAGCTATTAAAACAAATAAAAAGGATATAAGACAAGAATTAATTAACCAATTTTTAATTTTAAATCTATTTCTAATTTTTATATTATCAAGATTATATCTTTCAATAAAACTTTTTTTATCAAAAATATTAGAAATATCTAAATTAAAATAATCTTCTTTTTTG